>ENA-UOOM01000569-UOOM01000569.1-fermentation-metagenome-genome-assembly--contig:-NODE-569-length-41290-cov-20.325888_pt1 | contig 41290 bp, 38 predicted proteins | sample MGYA00245781_ERZ724031 | MGnify/ENA primary metagenome ERZ724031 (study PRJEB28704, sample SAMN03018317) | fermentation metagenome | biome: anthropogenic terrestrial biome; feature: soil; material... | reverse complement strand
TGATAATGAGATATTTACTGAACTATCGCGTGTGAAAAATACAATATCGGAAAAAGAATCCGGAACTTTATTTCAAAACTTCGGATGGCAGGGTGCGACAAATGCCCGCTATATACATTACAAAGCTATCCCTAACGGAATTAAAGGCGGTTGGGTTTTCGCGGATGAGATTGTGGTGTGGTAAAGAAAGCTTGCAGACAGAAGTTCGAAGCCCGAAGTGGAGTGGAAAGTTAGTAATCGACACCATCCATTAAAAGACGTATAGGGAAAGTCATAATAAAAATACGGAATCTCAAAGAGGTTCCGTATTTAGTAAAACAAAATTTTCTTCTGAAAACTACCGATTATTCGGGTATCACCAAGACCTGGCCTGGATAGATCTTATCGGGATCAGACAACATGGGTCTGTTGGCTTCAAAAATTTTAGGATATTGATTGGCGTTGCCGTATACTTCTTTCGATATCTTAGACAAGGTATCACCTGATTTCACGGTGTAAAATTGCTTTTCAGGAGCAACCACTTCGGGAACCGGTGTTGGAGCAACCACCTGGATAAGATCGTTTACTTTTTCAATACCTTCCACATTTCCGGCAGCAACCACAATACGGTTTCTTTCCAATTGATTTTTTACCTGTCCTTTCACTGTTACTGTTACGTCATCAACTTCAACAGCCAGGTTCTCAACATCGAACTGATACTTGTTTAAGTGCTGTACAATTGCTTGTGCTTTTTCAGCTTCACGCTTCTCTTCATTGCCTTTAAATAATTTTTCTCCGGCATTTTTAATAAATGAAATTAAACCCATAGTTTTTTTAATTAAGTTAAGTTGGTTAATCTAATACTTCAAATGTTAATTTTACGTTTACACGAAATTCTTCAACTTTACCGTCGCGTACAGTTGCAGATTGTTCTTTAATATAAACTGATCGAATTCCTTTTAAGGTTTCGCTTGCTTTCGCAACTGCTTTTCTGGTTGCATCTTCCCAACTTTCGGTTGAAGACGAAAGAAGTTCTACTACTTTTAATACTGACATAATTGAAATTAATTTAAAAGGTGAATAAAAATAAGTTAAGATTTTTGATATATTTAAAACGCAATATATCAATAAAAGTTCAGTAATACCCGGACTTTTTATTTCACATTATTTTCTCTTCGTAAATTGGTTTGGATGCCTTACTTTTCATAAATATAAATATCTTTGCAGAATAAATTCTAAACCTCTTTCCGATGAATATTATCAAAAAAGCTTATTTTCTTGTTCTGTTTGTTGCAGCTTTTTCAGCTACAGCTCAAAATAAAGTGAGTCAAAAAATTATGGAAATCGGAAAAACCGATAATCGTACCATGCAACACTTGGATGTTCTTGCCAATCGGATCGGCGGAAGGCCGATAGGTTCCGATGCTTATGAAAACGCCACATATTGGGTTGCCGATAAACTGAAAAGCTGGGGACTGGAAGTGGAGATTCAGGAAGTGGGAGAGATGCCCTTAGGGTTTAACCGTGGCCCGTGGTTTGGACGTATGTATAGTGATGTTTCCGCCTCGTTAGATTTTGTTACACCCAGTTATACTTCGGGAACCAAAGGGTTACAACGTGGACATGTACTTATAGAACCCAAGACAAAACAGGAATTTGAACGGATAAAAGGCAAACTCAAAGGTGCCTGGGTGCTGATAGAAGGTCGTAGTGACGGTTTTCCCATTGATCATTCTGCAAGTGGAGATTCTTTGCGGAGTGCCATTGTTGCTAAAAACGAAGCAGCAAAAAATGATTCAGATCGTGTAGTTGAACCTGCTTTGTTTTATAAAGAGATGAAAGAAGCCGGAATTTTGGGAACAATTCAATCGGCGCCGATACCGTTGGTAGCGTTATATGATCGAAAAAATGTTTACAGTCTGTCATTTGATAACTTACCCACTATTCCCGATATTAAGCTTAATGAAGATCAGTATAATATAATTCGCAAAAAAGTAGAAAGACGAGAATTTGTCTTGTTGGAATTTGATATACGCAACCATTTCAAACCGGGTCCTGTAAAATATCACAATGTGATAGGAAAAATTAGGGGAACAAAATATCCTGATGAGTATGTGATGAGCGGTTGTCATTTGGATTCTTACGATTCGGCTACCGGAGCCGTGGATTGCGGAACAGGAGTTGCTCCAAATTTGGAGATGGCACGTATGATAATGGAGGCAGGAGGAAATCGTCCCGACAGAACAATTTTATTTTGTTTTTGGGCTGGAGAAGAATTTGGATTATTAGGCTCGAAATTTTGGGTGGAAAATAACAAAGACAAACTCAGCAAAATTTCCAATTATTTTAATCGTGACGGAGGTCCGACTGCTGCATCCGGATTAGTTGTTCCCGAAAATATGTACGATGATATTGTTAAATGTACTGAAGGGTTGACTGACTACAATCCGTTAATTCCTTTCACAGTTGAAAAAAATACACAACCTCCCCGCGCTGTTCCGCTTATTGCCGGAGGCAGCGATCATGCCTATTTTGCAATGAACGGCGTTCCAACGATTGCTTTTCGCAATACCGATCCGTTAGGGTATAATTTTAGTTATAGGGAAATCTGGCACACAACACGCGACCGATATGACCTGAGTATCCCCGAATATATGGAGTATACTTCCGTAACACAGGCAGTCACAGTTTACAATATTGCAAATTTAAAGAAATTATTACCGAGGGACGGAATTTACATTCAAGAGTAATTTTAATTGGCATTGAGCAAAAGAGCCCTGTTACTTGCAGAGGTTATCTTTTCAATACCCAGGCATCCTTATGATTGGGGAAATCCTGCTTTAATTTTCTCAGGTTTAGTTCAGCTTCTTCACGTGTAGAAAAATGAGAAGCATAAACATCTATACGATTGGAACGTTCGATGGTGGAAGCAGTTGAAAATCCTTCAGATTGTAGCAGGGCAATCATGTCATCTGCTACTTTTCGAACTTCATAAACTCCTGTTACGATATAAAATCGGGGAGCGTCGGACGGCAGCGCAATCACTTCGGTTTGTGTGTTCGAATATTTTTCAATGGCGTCTGGAGTTTCCGGTAAAGCAATTTCGCTTGAAACGATTGTTGTATTTTCTGTTGTCTTTTCGACTTTATGACCAAACAATCCGGTTTCGGAGAGAATTTGTGCGGTTTGATGACGAAGTGTGCTGTCCTGAATCGGGAAAATAAACATAATCGCAGCAATTACCGCAGCAGCTGCAGCACCAATACTTACTTTCCTTATTATAGATTTCTTGTTGCTTCTTGCGGTTTCCACTAATTGCGGAGTCGGCTGCATTTGTAGAATTGGCTTTAATGAAGCATTGTAAAGCCCGAAATGTTCAGGACGCACAAAAGGCTTTGGCTGATATGCAAATCGTTGATTGCCAATCATCGTAAAACTTCCTAAATCACCAAGATCAACAGATTTTTCAGTGCGTAACAAGTTCTTGATCTGGCGAACCGAATCATCAATTTTTTGAGTAGCGTTTTCGAAAGAAATACCGTCTGTACGCATATAAGATTCCACCAATAAACCATCGTTGTGTGTGAGTTCGCGGTTAAAGACCAATTCACACGTCGGTGAATCGAAAACTGAAAGTCCGTTTCTGCGTGCAGGCATCGTATTAACCACAAAGCCCCCCAACGACGGAACAATTACACAGTTATGGGTATGTAAAAGAAATTCTATATGGGAAATCAGTTGGTTCATAGCGCAAAGATAAAAAAAATGAGAATGAATTCTAAAAAAACAATGAAAAACTTATTGACATTTTACTTCCTTACTTTCGATTGATTGCGTTCTGCAAAATCTTTCCAACTTCTGTATTTTGGTCCATCGGATTGAACTCCTAAGGATTGATAATAATGGCACATGGCTGCTGCTAATCCATCTGTAGCATCGAGTTGGGGTAGCATATTTTCGCTGGGAATTTTCAAAATCTTTTGAAGCATATAAGCAACTTGTTCCTTTGCTGCACGACCATTTCCGGTAATTGACATTTTTATTTTCAACGGTGCATATTCGAAAATAGGCACATCGCGTGCAATGGCGGCAGCCATTGCTACACCCTGGGCACGACCCAACTTGAGCATACTTTGAACATTTTTTCCAAAAAACGGAGCTTCAATGGCCATTTCATCGGGGAGATATTCCTCAAGAAGTCCTGTAATACGCGAATATATTTTTGCAAGACGCAGGTAATGATCTTCGTATTTATCGAGTTTCATAATACCCATGGCTTCAAGCGATGGCTTGTTGTCAAGTACCTTGAGAACTCCATATCCCATAACTTGTGTTCCGGGATCGATACCCAGTATTATACGTTCTTTTATCAGCGGTTGTTGTGTCATAGATCAATATGCTGCAAAAGTGTTGCAAATCCCTGAATATTTTGTTTAAATCTGGATATTATTAATAAGTAAAGTTTTTCCCCGTCTATTTTATTCCATTCTTCCAGAGCCTCAATAGTATCAATCTTAAATTCCAGAGCATAAGAGTGATCGTCATTATCTTCTCTGGAAAAAATACGTGTGAGTCTTGGCTCTCTCATAATGTTACTCTTAATGGACATGGGAATGTATTCGTCACGGATAAAATCGAGAAATTCGTTTTGTAATTCTTTCGGGACACTGAACGTGGTGTTGTAAATGATCATTTTGTTTCTTTCTGCGAAATTTACTTTTCGATTATCGTTGCAAATTTAAATAAAAACTCTATCTTTGCAAACTAATTTAAAAAGGCACGGGGGATTAGCTCATCTGGCTAGAGCGTTTGACTGGCAGTCAAAAGGTGATCGGTTCGAGTCCGATATTCTCCACTAATATAACTAAAAGATACTCAGCAGGTTGAGTGTCTTTTTTGTTTATCGGTACCGAGATTTATATTTGTAAGAAATTCACATTAATTCTTAATAAAAAAGTAATATTTTTTTGAAAGAAATTTTGTTCCTTTGTATTCCGTAAAATTTAACTTTTAATAAAATATAAACAGGCAATTGTATGAAAAAGACAGCTTTAACAACACTCATCGCTTTTCTTTTTATCTTTGTTTTACAAGCACAGCAGATAAACAACGGAGTGATGAATCTCAACGAGTTTTCGCGACCTAATAAACGTAGCAACATCGTTATTCCGGATGTGAACGGTTTCAAGGTACTGAAATGTGATTTTCATATGCATACTGTTTTTTCGGATGGTGATGTTTGGCCAACGGTACGTGTTCAGGAAGCCTGGCAAGAGGGGATCGACGCTATCTCGATAACCGATCATTTGGAATACACACCGAAAAAAGATGATGTTAAGCCCAACAATGATCGTGCATATGAAATAGCTAAACCCAATGCTCAACGACAAGGAGTTATGCTGATAAAAGGAACCGAAATTACCCGCCAAACGCCACCGGGACATTTTAATGCAATTTTCATCGGTGAAACTGATGATTATTTAACTACCAACCAAAGAGAAACGGATCGTGAAGCGGTAATGAAAGCCGAAGGACAGAATGCTTTTATCTTCTGGAATCATCCGGGCTGGCAGCCGGGTATTGCAGGTTCGTACGAATGGCTTCCGTTTATCGAAGACATTTACAAAAACAAAGCTCTTGATGGAATAGAAGTTGTCAATGGAACAGGATTTCATATGAAAGCATTGGATTGGTGTGTAGATAAAGATCTGACGGTGATGGGAACCACAGATGTTCATAATATAATCAGCCTTAATTATGACAATAACAGGGATTATGTTCACCGTACCATGACACTCGTAATGGCTCGGGAAAATACACCTGAATCCATTCGCGAAGCGCTGGATGCAAGGAGAACAGTAGCGTGGGCAAGTAAATATCTGATGGGGAAGGAAGAAAACGTCCGTAGTTTGTTTAATGCTTGCATTGAAGTGCTTCCCAGCCATTATTCTGAAGCCAATAGAGATGGTAAAACCATCAAATATTATCAAATTAATAATAACAGCGACTTGTATTTTGAGCTGGAACGTACGGCAGGTAGCGGCCCGGGACGTATTGTTCTTTATCCGCAATCATCGCAAGTAATTTCCGCAGAAAGTGGTCAGCCCACTTACGATATAGTCACAACTTACGTTCGCAGCGATAAACATCTTTCTGTGAATTTACCTTTGCGTTAAAATCTTAGGCGAAGCAGGTGCGTTTCACCTGCTTTTTCACATATCAGGTTAAGCTATTTCAGCTTTCATTTTTCTTGATGAAGTTGGAATAGCTTTTCTTTTGCGTCACAATTTGAAAAGAAAACCGTATATTTGTATCGAAAATCTGAGATGCTTCCAAACGAAATTTTTCTGAAAGATGATAATTAGAACTTTTGAATTTAACCCCTTGGGTGTTAACACTTATATATTGTATGATAAAACCGGTGAATGCGTTATTATTGACGCATCGTGTTTTTTTCCGGATGAGAGAGAGCTGCTAATTAATTTCATTCTAGATAATAACCTGGTTGTCAAACATCTAATAAATACACATTTACATTTCGATCATATTTTTGGAGTGAACTTTATCGCTTCTCAGTTTGACTTGAAGCTACAGGCGCATAAAGACGATGAGTTTTTGCTTGGAAATTTATCAGAGCAACTTCAAATGTTTGGGTTCAATACAAATACAAATTATAAACCTGAAATAGGTGGTTATCTTTCAGAAAATGATGTGATTGCGTTTGGAGATCAATATCTGAAGGTTCTGCATGTTCCGGGTCACTCGCCCGGCAGTATTGTCTTCCATAATGAAAAAGAAAAATGTGCTGTTGTAGGTGATGTTCTTTTCAATGGAAGTATCGGTCGCACTGATCTGCCTGGTGGTAGTTTTGAACAACTCATCGATGGAATCCGTACAAAACTTTTTACACTTCCCGATGAAACGGAGATTTATTCGGGACATGGTCCAAAAACAACTATCGGTAATGAAAAAAAATACAATCCTTTTGTTGGAAGATAATAAAAGCAGTTGGAAGATCTAAGTTGAAATACGGAAGTAAGTAATTGAAAAATATCTATATATGTCTTCAAATTAAACTTTAAACTTTAAATATTAAATATACATTATGGAAATGGAACATTTTAAAACCCGTCATATCGGGATTAAGTCCGAAGATTTAGAAAAGATGTTGCAAACCGTAGGAGTTTCAACGGTTGACGAGCTGATAAATCAAACTATTCCGACAGACATCAGGCTGAAAAAGTCTTTATCGCTACCCAAAGCTCAATCTGAAATGGAATATGCTGAAGATATTGCCCGTATAGCAGCAGCAAATAAAATTTTCACATCCTATATTGGAATGGGTTGGTACGACACAGTTACCCCGGCGGCAGTTTATCGTAACGTATTTGAGAATCCTGTCTGGTACACGTCTTATACCCCTTATCAGGCTGAAATATCGCAAGGAAGATTAGAGGCTTTGCTCAATTTTCAAACGGTAGTGAGTGAGCTTACCGGACTGCCGTTGGCAAACTCTTCACTGTTGGATGAAGCTACTGCTGCTGCCGAAGCTGCTTCTATGATGTACGGATTGCGTAGCCGCGATCAGGTTAAAAACAACGTTGAAACTCTTTTTGTAGATCAGCATATTTTCCCTCAGACTTTATCGGTACTTCGCACACGTATGCAATTGGTGGAAATTGATATCGAAGTTGGTGACTACAAAAACTTCGACTCCCAAAAACAATATTTTGGTGCTATTATTCAATACCCCAACAGCGATGGAAACGTAGAAGATTACCGTAGTTTTGTAGAGAAAGCGCATGCTTCTAATTGTAAAGTGGCCGTTGCAACCGATTTAATGTCTCTTGTGTTGCTGGCACCTCCGGGTGAATGGGGAGCTGATATCGCTTTTGGAAGCAGCCAGCGGTTTGGAGTTCCCATGTTCTTTGGTGGACCATCGGCAGCATTTTTCGCTACGCGTGATGAGTATAAACGCAGTATGCCTGGAAGAATTATAGGTATTTCCAAAGATGTTTATGGGAAAGATGCGTTACGAATGGCGCTGCAAACTCGTGAACAACATATTAAACGTGAGAAAGCTACATCGAATATCTGTACCGCTCAGGCGTTGCTGGCAACTATGGCATCATTTTATGCCGTTTATCACGGACCAGAAGGATTAAAAGCCATTGCCAGACGTATTCACTCTGTCACTTCACTTGTAGCCGATGAACTAAAAGAACTTGGATTTAAACAAGTCAACAACAGCTATTTCGATACGTTGAAATTACAACTTCCGGCAAACATATCGCAAGAGAACGTAAGAGATTTGGCGGAAATGAGCAGTATTAACCTTCGATATTTTAAGACCGGGGAAATTGGTATCAGTATCGATGAAACGACTGATGATTATCGGGTTCATGAACTTTTAGCGGTATTTGCTATGTCTGTGGGAAGTTCAAAAGTGTTTATGATTGACGAATTACCTGAAAAGATGACCTTGAAAGGTAATGAGCTTCGCACGTCTGCTTTCCTTACGCATCCCAACTTCAACCGCTACCATTCCGAAACGGAACTGATGCGTTATATCAAACGATTGGAAAGAAAAGACATATCGCTGGCACACTCCATGATATCGCTCGGTTCATGCACCATGAAACTAAATGCCGCATCGGAACTTCTTCCGTTGGGACATGCCGGATTCCAGAAAATACATCCTTTTGCCCCCGAAGATCAAACGCAAGGTTATAAGGAAATGATTGACGAACTGGAATCTATGTTGGCCGAAATTACCGGATTTGCAGGAACCAGCCTTCAACCAAATTCAGGTGCTGCCGGAGAATTTACCGGTCTTTTAGTTATTGCCAGCTACTTGAAGAGCATTGGACAAGGACATCGTAAAACGGTACTTATTCCTGCATCGGCACATGGGACCAATCCTGCAAGTGCGGTGCAAGCCGGTTTCACGCCTGTAACCGTTGCATCAGATACGAAAGGAAACGTGGATATGGACGATTTGCGCAAAAAAGTTGAAACGCATCGCGATGATTTGGCCGCGTACATGATCACATATCCCTCAACTCACGGTATTTTTGAAGTGGAAATTCGTGAAATGTGTAATATTATCCACGAAGCCGGCGGTCAGGTTTACATGGATGGAGCCAATATGAACGCTCAAGTCGGGCTCACCAATCCGGGAACTATCGGAGCTGATGTTTGCCACTTGAACTTGCACAAAACGTTTGCCATTCCACACGGTGGTGGTGGCCCCGGCGTTGGTCCAATATGTGTCGCTGAACATTTGGTGCCGTTCTTGCCTGGACATCCGGTAATGCTCGATACCGATGTTAATACCGTTTCAGCAGCTCAATACGGCAGTGCCGGCGTTCTTGCCATTACTTACGGTTACATAAAAATGATGGGGGCCGAAGGCTTAACAGAAGCTACTAAAATAGCTATACTGAATGCAAATTATTTAGCCGAACGCTTAAATGATTCTTATGGAATTGTCTATCGGGGCGCTAACGGCAGAGTAGGGCACGAGTTGATTTTGGAATGTCGAGGGTTAAAATCTGTGTCTGGCATTACAGAAACCGATATTGCCAAACGACTGATCGATTACGGATATCACGCTCCAACACTATCATTTCCTGTTCACGGTACGTTGATGATTGAACCGACCGAAAGTGAAAGTCTTGCCGAACTGGATAGATTTGCTGATACCATGTTGAATATTCACAAAGAAATTATAGAAGTTTCACGGGGTGAATACACAGCAGAAGACAATGTGTTGGTAAATGCTCCACATCCTGAATACGAAAGTGTTGCTGATAATTGGAAACACGCTTATCCGCGTAGTAAAGCGATTTATCCGCTTCCTTTTGTTGCCGAAAACAAATTCTGGGTAAATGTTGCCCGTGTAGATAACGCGTATGGCGACCGGAATTTGGTGGCGTGCTTGTGTGAGATGTAATGGAATCTGACAACTTAAGAATACACGGAGTGGCTGATTTAGTCACTCCGTTATTTTTTTAAGAGCAAAAATCGAATGTATATGGTTTATAGACGAAAAAAGTAGTCATATGTCTCTTCCTCATAGGCTAAGGCTAAAGGGATAAAATTAATCATTCATTTACCTTAATCACAAAAATATCCCCTTCATAATAAGGCTCCGTATCCAATTGGATACTCAATTTATTTAGTTTTCCATGCTTCAGATCGCTGATGGAAAACATTCTCCCATACTTATTCTCATAAGATTTTTCTGAATCAGAATAATTCATGAAATCGTAACAAAAAAGGGGTTCTGTAAGAAAACGACCAAAATTTTGATTATAGATAACACTTATTCGAACTTTAGACCATTTTTCCAAAGAAATATTTGTTTCGGAAATAGCACACCCAAACTGCAATATGTCAATTTTATAGTCCGTGTTATTCGAAACTTCAAGGTCGTAAATAATTTCTTTTGAACACGAAACAAAAAACAAGAAACAAAGCAAAATAAATGTGATGTATTTCATAACCTATTTTTGATGATTATTCCGTAAAGATAAGCATTGTTTTTAAAATCGTTTGTTTTATAGTTTTTTACCGATTCTTGACTTGGTTCTTGACTCCGGATTCTAAAATATCTCTTTTTTTCGTATCTTTGTGCCTCAATAATTCAAAGCATTAACTAAGTGCAGCAACAAAATCATAGATCAGGATTTGTAAATATCGTTGGAAATCCCAACGTGGGAAAATCCACGCTGATGAACCGATTGGTGGGTGAAAAATTATCGATTATTACCGCAAAGGCACAAACGACGCGTCATCGGATTATCGGAATTGTAAATACACCCGAATATCAGGTGGTTTATTCTGATACGCCCGGTGTGCTCCGTCCCAATTACAAGCTTCAAGAGCAGATGCTGAACTTCTCCTTGTCAGCTCTTGATGATGCCGATGTTCTGCTGTACGTAACCGATGTGGTTGAAAAAATCGATAAAAACGATGAGTTCCTTTATAAAGTACAACAATTAAACTTACCAGTTCTACTGTTAATAAATAAAATAGATCAAACTACTCAAGCAGAGCTTGAGAAAATGGTAGAAATGTGGGGTGAATTGCTGCCAAAAGCAGAGATTTATCCGATATCGGCGCTAAACAATTTCAGTATCGATGTTTTGAAAAAACGCATTTTGGAGCTTCTGCCCGATTCGCCGCCATACTTCGAAAAAGATGCGTTGACAGACAAACCTGCCCGGTTTTTCGTAAACGAAATAATTCGTGAAAAAGCGCTGTTGCTTTATCAGAAAGAGGTTCCGTATTCCATTGAAGTAATAGTGGAAGAGTTTAAAGAAGAGCGAGACATCATCCGCATTCGTGCAATTATTTTAGTGGAACGGGATACGCAAAAGGGTATCGTCATTGGTCATAAAGGAGAATCATTGAAAAGATTAGGAACTATGGCACGAAAAGATATTGAACTGTTTTTCGAAAAAAAAGTATTTTTACAACTTTATGTAAAAGTGGAAAAAGACTGGAGAAACAGAGACAATATGCTGAAGAATTTTGGATATAAATTAGAGTAAATTACAAATTACCAGAAAAAAGTAAAGTACTATTAGCCTAAAAGTCCAAAGTTTTTTGTCTGATAGTCTGAAAAAATTATGAGAAACTTAGTAGCTATTGTTGGTCGTCCGAATGTAGGAAAATCAGCGTTATTCAATAGGTTCACGCAGAGCCGTCAGGCTATTGTGACAGATGTGTCGGGTACCACACGCGACCGTATGTATGGAAAAGTAAACTGGAGCGGAAAAGATTTTTCACTGGTTGATACCGGAGGATGGGTGGTTAACTCCGACGACATAATGGAGGACGAGATTAACAAACAAGTCCAAATCGCTGTTGAAGAAGCCGATGTAATACTTTTTGTTGTTGATGTAATGAGTGGACTCACCGATTTGGATAACAGTGTAGCACATTTGTTGCGGCGTTCAGGAAAACCGGTTGTTGTAGTTGCCAACAAGGCAGATAACTTTAATCTTGGACATCAATCGGCAGAATTCTATACATTGGGTTTAGGTGATCCTTTTTCTGTTTCGGCTATTAATGGTTCAGGAACGGGCGATTTACTGGATCATATTCTATCGCTCTTTAAAAAGGAAAGCGAAGAAGAACAGTTGGCAGATATTCCCAAGTTTGCTGTGGTTGGCCGTCCCAATGCCGGAAAGTCGTCAATTGTAAATGCATTGATAGGTGAAGAACGAAATATCGTAACCGAAATTGCAGGTACTACACGCGACTCTATTTACACCAGATACGATAAATTCGGTATGGACTTTTACCTGATCGATACTGCCGGAATCCGTAAAAAAGGAAAAGTAACGGAAGATTTGGAATATTTTTCGGTAATCCGTTCCATTCGTGCCATCGAAGAAGCTGATGTTTGCATATTGATGATTGATGCTACACGAGGAATCGAAAGTCAGGATTTGAATATTTTTTCGCTTATTCAAAAAAACAGAAAAGGGTTAGTCGTTTTCGTTAATAAATGGGATTTAGTGGAAGAAAAAGACAATAATCTGATAAGAGATTTCGAACGTATCATCCGTGATCGTTTTGCTCCATTTACAGATTTCCCCATTATATTCGGTTCAGCCATGACTAAGCAACGAATTCTCAAAGTGATGGATTTAGCAAAAGAGGTATATCAGAACAAAAAACAAAAAATACCTACGCACAAACTGAACGAAGTGATGCTTCCCATTATCGAAAGAACTCCGCCACCGTCAAACAAAGGCAAATTCGTTAAGGTCAAGTATATTACACAACTGCCCAATACGCAAATTCCATCGTTCGTATTTTTCTGTAATCTGCCTCAATGGATTAAGGAACCCTATAAACGATTTATCGAAAACCGGATGCGCGAAAACTGGAACTTAACCGGAACACCGATAAATGTGTTTTTCAGGGAAAAGTAAAGGTGCGCAAAAGTATGATAATGAATTGGTATAATGCGCTTTAACAGATATGACGTTTATTGTATCCATGCATTGAGCCACGTGCAGTAATATGGAAATTTTGGGAATCTTTTGAAGTGTGTCGTCCAACACCTTCACAGATGTTTACATCCACCTAATCAGATGCTTTTATTCATTGTTTACGAACTGTATTTCTAGCGAAAAGCTCTCATGGGAAGGCATTATCACGAAGTACTATCGCAAAGCGTTGTTATATATTCCCGTAAGGAATATTCTTTCCCTCGCAAACTTCAATCAGCTTAGCTTTTATTCTTTTTAAATCGTTGTATTTAAGGTTTCCGAGATCTATTTTGTAATTAGTTCCGGTTGTAGTCAGCGTTAAATGACTTAATCCGATACCCAACTGTGTAACTGTCTCCCACAAAATGGATCCATTTATGCGCTGTTTAGGTAATTTAATTCGAAACTCCTCATTATCGATTTCAATAATGAGATCAGACTGCCAAACGGTTACTGTAAATATTAATAATGCCGCCAAAACTGTTCCGGTAACTCCAACGTAAAACATAAAATCAAGTTTGTTGTGTAAAGCTTGATAGATGGAGATTCCAATGGCCATTGCAAATAGGAATCCTCCTGTAATCAGTGCAAATATTTTTACTTTTGCGGGTAAAGTATAAATTATTTTCAGGTCATCCATAAATCGGCGTTTTTATTTAATTTTAATGTTAGGTATTGAATAACAAATAATTTCCTTATGCAAAAATACAATTATTATGTTGTCTTTTTAAATAAACATTAAAAATCAATGAAATCAGAAAAAAAATACGTTAATTTGTATATAATTTGTAGTACAAGTTAAACGAATCATGTATAAACTTGTTTTATAAGTAAGTGTTTGCGAAATGAAATTTCTCAACTATGTTGGTTGAGGTTAAAATACGAAGGGTGAATTGATGAACAACAACAATCTTGAAAATGAGAAACTTCCCGTTAACGAGGAAGTTAAAATCGAAGAATCTACTGATGTGTTTCTAACAGAGGAAAATACAATAGAAACCCCTGAAGAAGCAACTCCTGAAATTTCGGAAAAAGCAGAAGTGAAAATTCCGGAAAGCGAACTGCAAAAAGAAACAGAAGCTGAAGCTGCGATAAAAGCTGAAGCTGAAACGGAAGCTAAAGCAGAGGCTGAAACAGAAACAGAAGAACTTACTGTTGATGAAACGGAGGAAATCGATTATAATATAGAAACCCCTGAAGACACAGAAGAAAATGTTGAAGAGGAAGAAGAGGTAGATGAAAACAATGTTTCCGATAACGATTCCGCTGAATTGCTATCCATTGAAGAGATTGCACAAAAACTTCGAGATCTACTGGCATCGGACCACCCTCAGCGAAAAGAAGTTGATGAAGTTAAAAATCAGTTTTACCGTTCACTCCGAAATGAGACTGAAACACAAAAAGCAGCATTCCTCGAATCGGGAGGTGAATCTATAGATTTTGTAGCAAGTGAATCCGAAATATACAACGAAGGCAAGGAATTAATCCAGAAGATCAAAGAAAAACGTGCCGAGATCCTCGCACGCGAAGATGCGGAAAAAGAGGCAAACGTTGCTCGAAAAATGGCGATCATTGACCAGGTAAAACATCTTGCCGAAAATCAAAGTCAGGAAGATTTCAATAAAACTTATCAGGAGTTTCGATCACTACAGCAGCAGTGGAACGATATTAAACTCGTACCACAAACTAAAGTAAACGAACTTTGGAAAGAATATCAACGACATGTTGAAAAGTTCTATGATCTGGTTCGCATCAATAACGAGTTTCGCGAATATGATTTCAAGAAAAACTTTGAGTTGAAAACCGAACTTTGCGAAGCTGCCGAAAGACTTGACGAAGAAGAAGATGTGGTTTCAGCATTTCATCAGTTACAGAATTTGCATCAAGAGTGGCGTGATATAGGTCCGGTATCCCGCAAGGATAGAGAAGAAATATGGAATCGTTTCAAAACGGCCTCCACGCTAATTAATAAGAAGTACCAATCGCATTTCGAGAGCCTTAAGGGAAAAGAAGAAGAAAATCTTACTGCGAAAACGGCATTATGTGAAAAGCTTGAGGCTATTGATTATTCGAAATTAAATTCCATAAGAGATTGGAATAACAAAATAAAAGAAGTTCTTGATATTCAGAAACAATGGCGTGAAATTGGCTACGTTCCCAAAAAATGGAATACTAAAATCTACGACCGTTATCGTGCGGCTTGTGACTTCTTCTTCCGTAATAAAAACGATTTCTACAAATCGATGCACGGTGAAATGGAGGAGAATCTGAAAAAGAAAATTGCTCTTTGTGAACGTGCCGAAGCATTAAAAGACAGCCAGGATTGGAAAAAAACGACACAAGACATGATTTCCATTCAAAAAGAATGGAAGACCATAGGTATTGTCCCTCGTAAATACGTTGATACCACATGGAAGCGATTTATATCGGCTTGCGATTATTTCTTCGAGCAAAAGAAACTTCATACCTCTTCACAAAGAGACGAGGAAGTAAAGAATCTGGAACTGAAGAAAGAAATTGTAGAGAAGATAAATAAGCTGGATACATCTCTCACCGCAGATGAGGCATTACCGGCGTTGAGAGAACTTATGGATGAATGGTACGGAATAGGACATGTACCGTTTAAAGCTAAAGACAGAGCCTACAAAGAGTTCTATGATGCTACAGAAGCACAATTCGACAGGTTGAACATTGACAAAACCGAGAGAAAATTAGATAGTTTCAGGTCGAATATCTCTGATATGGCTAAATCGGATAATGCCAAAGGACAGCTTCTTCGCGAACGCGAAAGATTAATGCGTCAATACGAACGCATGAAAGCAGAATTGCAGACGTACGAAAATAATATTGGATTTTTATCGGTTTCATCGAAAAAAGGAAACAACCTTGTTGACGATATGAATCAAAAGATGAAAAAGATAAAATCAGAACTCGATTTGCTGGTGAAAAAAATAGCAGCTATTGATGAGGAGTTGTAGAGAGTAATTTATTTATCGGCAAGTATTATAAAATATAGATTACGCTGAAAATCACACAAAGAGGTTACAATTGATAACCTCTTTGTGTTTAGATAACTTTCTTTGTTTAAGAATTTCAGTTTTCCTTTCTTAAATCCATAGAGATGAAATGCTTAAATAGTATATTGTTAGCTATTTTGTTTTTGTTAACGTCTTGTTCGAGTAATTTAAACTTAGGTAAGACACAATCGGATAATTCGATAAATAAAGTCCCTTTAGCCGACCCCTTTATTTTACTACATAAAAATGAGTATTACGCCTACGGAACAAATTCGGTTGATGGAATAGCTGTTTTCACATCATCCGATTTAAGAAAATGGCGAAAAGAAGAAGCACTCGCACTCCATAAAGATGATTCGTACGGTGATAAATGGTTTTGGGCACCGGAAGTTTACTATGTAAACAATAAGTTCTATATGTATTATTCGGCTGACGAACACATTTGTGTTGCCGCTTCCGATTCACCACTGGGACCCTTCAGACAAACTGTGCAAAGACCAATGCTGGAGGGCGAAAAAGCTATCGACAATTCATTATTTATCGATGATGATGGAACTCCTTATCTTTTTTTTGATCGATTTAACGATGGACTAAATATTTGGGTAGCAGAACTCGAATCGGATCTAATGACTATAAAAAAAGAAACATTGCATCCATGCATTCATGTTTCGCAAGAGTGGGAAAAAGTATGGCCGCGGGTGAATGAAGGAGCATTTGTCATAAAACATCAAGGAGTATATTATATGACGTATTCTGCTAATAGTTACGAAAGTCCGTTTTATGGTATCGGGTGCGCCACAGCAACTGATATTATGGGTGAATGGACTAAGTATTCGCACAATCCGCTGTTGCAAAAGCCTGGAAATCTTGTTGGTGTGGGACATAGTTCTATGTTTACGGACAAAAAAGGAAATCTAAGGATTGTTTTCCACGCACATCGCGATACAAGCAATATCCATCCAAGAGAAATGTATGTTAGCAAAGTTGGCTTCAAAAAGATAGACGGAATAGATCAATTATATATAGATGAAAAATATCAAACTCCGATTTTAGTAAAATAAAAACCTATAAATAAATCAAAGATGAGATCAAAAGTAACTTTATTCTTTGCGCTGTTTTTTGCGCTTTCTCTGTCGGCTCAATGGAAGCCTTCAGGTGACAAACTAAAGACCCGATGGGCTTCACAAATTGATGTGAATAACGTACTACCCGAGTATCCACGGCCTATAATGGAACGCTCGCAATGGCAAAATCTGAACGGTTTGTGGAATTACGCTATTTTGCCTGTTGGCAAACAAACGCCAACAACATTCGATGGGAAAATTCTTGTTCCATTTGCTGTTGAATCAAGTTTATCAGGTGTACAGAAAAGAGTTGGTAGCGACAATGAACTATGGTATCAGCGTGAGTTCGCCGTTCCATCTAATTGGAAGGGCAACAAAGTGTTACTACATTTCGGCGCTGTAGATTGGAAAGCCGATGTATGGGTAAACGATATTAAGGTGGGGCAACATACAGGTGGGTATACTCCATTCTCCTTCGATGTGACTTCGGCATTAAAGGGTGGAAGCAATAAGCTGATCGTAAAGGTATGGGATGGGACCGATCAGGGTTTTCAACCTCGCGGAAAGCAGGTCAATAATCCGCACGGTATTTGGTACACGCCGGTTACCGGAATCTGGCAAACGGTTTGGTTAGAGCCGGTACCTGAAAAGTACATTGAAAACGTAAAAATAGTTCCTGATGTTGACAAGAATATCATAACCATTGAAACTCTTACAAATGAAACATCTGCTTCAGATAGAGTAGAAGTGAAAGTAATGGACGGCTCACGTGTAGTTGCTACCGGACAGTCGATTAACAACCAGCCCGTTGAAGTGTTCATGCCTGCAAATCCCAGATTATGGTCGCCTAATGATCCTTTCCTGTACAATCTGGAAGTTACGGTGTTTAATGGCTCAAAACAGCTGGATAAAGTGAAAAGTTATACTGCAATGCGTAAGTATGCCACTAAACGTGATGACAAAGGAATTGTTCGCTTACAATTGAATAACAAAGATCTATTTCAGTTTGGTCCGCTTGATCAAGGTTGGTGGCCCGACGGATTGTACACTGCTCCAACCGATGAAGCTTTAAAATATGATGTAGTAAAAACCAAAGACTTCGGTTTTAACATGATTCGTAAACACGTGAAAGTAGAACCAGCTCGCTGGTATATGCATTGCGACCAATTAGGCATGATTGTTTGGCAGGATATGCCAAGCGGCGACAGAAGTCCTCAATGGCAGAACAGAAAATATTTTGACGGTGTTGAAATTCTTCGTTCGCCGGAATCTGAAGCTAATTTCCGTAAAGAGTGGAAAGAAATTATGGATTATCTTTACTCTTATCCCTCAATTGGAGTGTGGGTTCCTTTCAACGAAGCTTGGGGCCAATTTAAGACTGAAGAAATTACTGAATGGACAAAACAATATGATCCATCTCGTCTGGTTAATCCTGCCAGTGGGGGAAATCATTATCCTGTAGGAGATATGCTCGATTTACATAATTACCCGCAACCTGAAATGTACCTTTATGATGGACAACGCCCCACTGTTTTGGGGGAATACGGTGGAATTGGCTGGGCAAATAAGGAACACCTTTGGGAGCCTGACAGAAACTGGGGTTATGTACAATTCAACAGTTCCGATGAAGTAACTAACGAATATATAAAATACGCAGAGCAACTAAAACAAATGATCCGTCAAGGATTTTCAGCAGCTGTATATACTCAAACAACCGACGTGGAAGTGGAAGTTAATGGTCTGATGACATACGACAGAGCATTGGTGAAGATTGATGAAAGTAGAGTACGAAAAGTAAATCAGGAAATATGCAATATCCTTTCCGACTAATATTTTGTGTGCTTGTAATCTTTTCCTTCTCTTGTCAGACACGAGAGAAGGAGAATAGCAACACCGATTATTATTTGGAATGGGATCAAGAAACTCTTGTATGCATAGCTAACGAGGGAAGTTATCCTCGCATGCGCCGCTTAGTCGATGGTTCGTTATTGGTTGTCTATGAGAATAGGAGAGGTGATGTTGTCTCAAAACGAAGCACCGACGAAGGTGCTTCGTGGAGTTCACCCTCGATTATATACCCGTGTTTCGATTATGTGAATGAAACTAACGGATTGGCTTGCAAAGTAAACATAGCCAATCCGGAGTTTATCCAGCTGAGAAATAATGATATACTTTTTGTATGTAACCTGCGTCCGGACAAAAATGAAGTTTTTTCTTTTGCAATTGCCATAAAACGTAGCACAGATAACGGAAAGTCGTGGAGTGATTCACAGATTTTGTATAAAGCTGCGCCACGGTTTATTGATGGTTGTTGGGAACCGTCATTCTTGTTATTACCGGACGGCACTTTACAAATATATTTTGCAAATGAATTTCCATATCAACAATCCATCGATCAGGAAATATCGATGATTTATTCAAAGGATGACGGCGAAACTTGGTCAAAAGAACCCACGAGAATAAGTTTTAGGAAAAACTTCAGAGACGGCATGCCTGTAGCCGTTCACGATAACACAAATATATATGTGGCTATAGAAGACAATGCAGCAGATCAATTCAAACCTTACATTGTGCAATCTTCTATTTCAGATAACTGGAAAGAAGCAGTCACTGCTAATTCACAGAATCGTTATTCAGCATTAAAAAATTCGCTTTCAGACTCGGTATATGCTGGTGCACCTTATCTCATCCGTACAGATAACGGATTTTATATATTATCTTATCAAACAACAGAAAATAGAGCTTCAAATTGGGAATTATCTACGATGGAGGTTGTTGTCAGTGATACACCCTCCCTTTTCAGAAACCCAACACAACCGTTTAACGTCCCTATATCGAAAGAAGCCAAATGGAACTCATTAACCGATTTAGGAAATAATACGCTAGCAGCTTTAGCATCCACCAACTTCAATTCCGATAAAATCGGCATATGGATGATTAAGGGAAAAATAATTAACAATTAACTTTATGTTTCGATCTATTTATTCATCGCTTTTAATTCTACTTTTGGTTTCGTGTAAAAGTAACGAAACTGTTGTAACTGAACCTATAATTACCTACAAAAATCCGGTAGTAAATTACAGTCTTCCTGACCCGACAATTATAAAAGCCAACGATGGTTATTTTTATCTCTATGCGACTGAAGATATAAGAAATACGCCCATTCATAAGTCAAAGAACTTGATCGATTGGGAACTCATTGGCACGGCTTTTACTAATGAAACAAGGCCCACATTCGAAGCTCGTGGCGGATTATGGGCACCTGACATTAATTATATCAATGGAAAATATGTACTGTATTATTCCATGTCAGTGTGGGGTGGGGAATGGACTTGCGGAATTGGCGTAGCGACCTCTGATAAGCCCGAAGGACCGTTTACCGATCACGGGAAACTTTTTAGAAGCAACGAGATTGCTGTTCAGAACTCCATCGACCAGTTTTATATCGAAGAAAACGGAAAAAAGTACTTGTTTTGGGGCAGCTTTCGTGGAATTTATGCTGTAGAGTTATCTGATGACGGCCTATCTTTGAAACCGGATGCAGAGAAAAGACAAATAGCCGGAACGGCTTATGAAGGGGTGTATGTCCACAAAAGAGATGGATATTATTATATGTTTGCTTCTGTTGGTACGTGTTGCGAAGGATTAAACAGCACATACACAACTGTTGTGGGACGTTCTGATAATCTTTTTGGTCCTTATCTTGATAAGGAAGGTCGATCAATGATGGATAACCATCACGAAATTCTTATACAAAAAAACACAAAGTTTGTTGGGACTGGGCATAATTCCGAAATTGTATCCGACAAAAAAGGACAAGACTGGATATTTTATCACGGTGTTTCTGTTGATAATCCTAAAGGGCGGGTCTTGTTGTTGGACAAGATCACCTGGAAAAATAATTGGCCGGAGGTAAAGGGACAAAACCCATCACTGGAATCAGACATACCTGTTTTTTAAATATTTCTTCTATTTAAGCATGTTGTTAAATTAATTCTTATTTTTGTGTTTGAAAAATGAACACTTAAATAATTTTAAATATAAAAAAATGAAAGTAAGCAGATTAATTTGGCTGGTAGCTATTATTGCTATCGTTGCTTGTACCCCCAAGCAAAAAGAGATCGTTGAAGAATCTTCGACATTATCAGGATTGAAAAAAAGTGATTTTCAATCGGTTGTTGATGGAGATTCAACAGATTTGTATGTATTGAAAAATGCTAATGGAATGGAAGTCGCCGTAACAAATTATGGCGGACGTATTGTTTCGGTAATGGTTCCCGATAAAAATGGAACCTTACAGGATGTTGTGCTTGGATTCGATTCCGTTCAAGGCTATACATCTGTAGATAATAACCTGGGTGCTACTATTGGACGCTACGGAAATCGTATTGAAAAAGGCAAAATCAAAGTTGCCGGAGTTGAATATCAACTTCCCTTGAATAACAACGGTAATACACTGCACGGCGGTCCTCAAGGATACGATAAAAAAGTGTTCAAAGCCGTTCAGCCCGATAGCCAGACAGTTGTTTTAACTTATTTGTCACCTGACGGTGAAGCCGGTTTTCCCGGAAACTTGAACGTGAAAGTTACCATGAATTTGACGAACGACAATGCAATCGATATTCAATATGAAGCTGACACCGACAAAGAAACTGTTGTGAATCTCACAAATCATTCTTATTTTAATCTAAGTGGAGATCCTCACAATACAGTTTTGGATCATACTTTGATGATTAATGCAGATGGTTATACTCCAATAAATGATGTATCAATAACTTCGGGTAAAATTGATAAAGTAGAAGGCACACCTATGGATTTTAAAGTTCCGACTCCTATTGGCCAACGTATTGATGACACTACTTTTGTACAATTAAAAAATGGCAAAGGATACGATCACAACTGGGTTTTAAATACAAATGGTGACATTACTCAAGTAGCGGCAACAGTTGTTTCTCCGGTAACCGGTATTCAATTAGATGTGTACACAACAGAACCCGGATTACAGATTTATACAGGTAATTTTCTTAACGGTACAATGACCGGAAAAAAAGGAATTCCTTACAATTTTCGCACAGCTATTTGTTTAGAATCGCAAAAATATCCGGATTCTCCAAACAAACCCGACTGGCCTCAACCATATCTGAAACCGGGCGAAAAATATACAAGCCGTTGTATTTATAAGTTTTCAGTAAAACAATAATTCAAATATGTTTAAATGGATAGGAGTGTCGTTGATGATGATACTCCTATTTTTAAAAATAATCCATAATTCAATCAAATCCAATGAAAACAAAATCCTTACTTCTGTTATCGATCGTATTATTTCTTGCTCCACAATTTATTTGGTCGCAATCGAAGAAACAAAGAGAATTTTACCAACTCACAGTTTATCATTACAATACTATAGATCAGGAAAAAATTCTCGATAATTATCTGCAATCTGCTCTGATCCCGGCTTTACACAGTATGAAAATTAAATCTGTTGGTGTTTTTAAGGCTATTGCAAATGATACTTCGGTAAACAAAACTATGTATGTCTTTATTCCGCTTAAATCGCTGGACATGGTAGATAAGATTAATACAGGTTTGCTTAAAAACGACAAATTGATAGCAAATAATAAAGAATATGCGGATGTGGCGTACAACAAACCTGCATACAGCCGTATGGAAACAATATTGCTAAAGGCTTTTCCTTTGGCTCCTGTAATGAAACTTCCAAAATTAAACTCTCCAAAAAACCAAAGAGTATATGAACTGCGGAGTTATGAAAGTGCCAGTGAAAAGATTTTCAGAAATAAAGTTCATATGTTTAATGAAGGCGGCGAAATGGATATTTTCACTAAGTTGAATTTCAACCCTGTATTTTACAGTGAAGTTATTGCGGGTGCAAAAATGCCTAATTTGATGTATATGACAACTTTTGAAAATAAAAAAGACAGGGATGAGCATTGGGCTGAATTTGGAAAACACCCCGATTGGAAACGAATGTCTTCTCTTCCTGAATACCAAAATAATGTTTCGCATATCGATCAGATATTTCTGCGTCCTGCAGACTATTCCGATTTTTAAAAGTTAATTTCAACAATTATGGATACCGGATTCTTACAAGAAGTTTGGTTCATTCCCATAATCATAATTCTGGCACTATTTGATGCGGTTATGAAAGCTGTTGCTATGTGGAGATCAGCTCGAAACAATCATTTGGCATGGTTTGTATGTATTGCGGTTTTCAATACAATTGGCATTTTACCGATTGTGTATTTGGTGTTGAACAAACAAAAAGCACTGAATTGAGAATAGATAAAAAACAGAAAAGAAGTGTTTATGCACTTCTTTTCTGTTTTTATCTTTATTTTTTTCGCTTCACTTCTATTTTTCACCAAGAACTTCTCTCTTATAATATTTACACCAATCCCTTAGACCACAAATTTCACATTTAGGTTTTCTAGCTACACAAATATATCTGCCATGTAAAATAAGCCAATGATGCGCTTTTGTCAATAATCTTTCGGGAATGTATTTTACTAATTCCCTTTCGGTTTCGAGTGGTGATTTGGAGTTATCGGTCAAACCAATTCGGTTGGCAACTCTGAAAACGTGTGTATCAACGGCCATAGCCGGAAGGTCAAAAGCAACGGACAACATCACGTTTGCTGTTTTTCTTCCAACGCCCGGAATAGTCAATAAATCGTCAATGTTGGACGGAACTTCACCTTTGAAATCCGAAACAAGCTTTTTTGCCATTCCTACCAGATTTTTGGCTTTGTTGTTTGGGTATGAGCACGATTTTATGTATTCAAAAACCTCATCGGGTGACGATGCAGCCATTACTTCAGGAGTTGGGAATACTTCAAAAACACGTGGAGAGATTATATTCACTCGTTTATCTGTACATTGTGCAGATAGAATAACGGCAACGAGCAATTGATAATTGTTGGCATAGTGCAATTCTGTTTCAGCGGATTCGGCGTTAGCCTCGAACCAGTCCATCACGTATTTGAAGTGTTGTTCTTTCGTCATTTTTTCACTTTAAAATTTTATCCGATAACGGAATGAATGTTGCACTTAAATCAGGGTCAGCCATATCCGGATCGAGTGGATACATTGGACGATTAATGCGTTTGTAATCAAGTCGAAGTAAATCCTGATCCACTCCGCCAGGGGTCAACGCCATCAACCAATCGCCGCGCAAATCGTATAATTCGGGGACGAGATAACCTATTTTTACCACCAAAATATCTGCCTCACGAGGATTTAATCCCAATTTGGTAAAGTCTTTTTCGTAATGATATGCCATTCTTCTTTCAGTAACAATTACTGATGTATTTCCGTTCTTTACCACCACTTCCGTTTTGGCATTGGGATGCCCTTCGTAAATGGCGGTAATAGTTCCTGTAATTCTGACAGGTGGAGCATATCGGTTATCTACGGCAGCTCCGGCAGTAGCATCTATTTTTCCTCCAACACCGATCTCTTTAGCCTTTTTCACGAACTCTTCACCAGGTATTGAGGCATAAATCAACGATTTTGCCTTGGGACCTTTCAGTTCAGGGCGTTTCAAAATTTCGGTCAATGTCCACGTTACATCGCCTGCGCCTCCGGCAGTAGGATTATCACCCATATCACTAATGATGAAAGGCTTTTTTTCGCTGGTCAACGCTTTTTCAAGAGCTTCGTCTAAATAAACTGTAGGTGCGACAAATTCAAATTCTTTTCTTACGTCCCAAAAATGTTGAGCGAGTTTTTCTGCTGCTTGTCCAACGGCTTCTTTATCATCGCCGTAAGCCATTACTACAGCGTGATTACGAGGTTCGTCAGCCCAGGGATATGACATCCATATAGCAGCATCAATCACGTTGTCGCCATCGGTAACACCCGGAATCTCGGCATAAAGGCTTTTTCCCGGCTCGATGCGGGTACTGGTTTTTTCGCCCGGAAGTAGAATGGGAACAGGAATCCATGCTTTATATGTCGGTTTTCCTTTACCGTTTTCGAGACGATTGAGTAGATTTACAACCGCTCTTTTTTTCGATTCAATAGCATCTTCATGTGGAGCTAAACGATAGCAGGTAATTAAGTCGGTATTTTGTGCCAATCGGGGTGAAACGCTTCCGTGCAAGTCCATGGATGTGGAGATCAACACGTCGGTGCCTACCAACTCGCGGATTCGAACCAGAAAATCACCTTCCGGATCGTCTAGTCCCTGAACGCTCATGGCACCGTGAATATCGAAGAAGATAGCATCTAACGGAAGTTTTGCTTTTAAACTGTCAAGGGTTTTGCCTACCAATGATTCATAAGCCTCACGCGTTACAATTCCGCCGGGCATGGCGTGCCCACGTAACGTGGGGAGCCAAACAGCACGGTCTATAATGCCTGAGTCGGCAGAAAAGAATGGATAATATGTAAAAACACTGTCGCCGTATCGCGTTCTAAATGCGTCTTCGTTTGAAACTGCCGGTGAAAATGTGCTCGATTCAATAGCGAGCCCGGCAATGGCTATTCGGGGGAGTTTTTTATCTTGTTGCATACAACTAACGGATAATAGTCCAAGGATTACAACGGATAAAACTCCGAAAACTGATTTTTTCATAACTTTTTTATTCTATATATTATTAATAATATGTACTGTGTGACAGGAAGCCAAACAAGCTGTTTCGGTTCTTAATCTGTTTTCACCCAGGCTGGTTGGCTCAAACCCAAAGTTAAGAGCTTGTTGAATTTCTTCTTCGCTGAAATCACCTTCTGGGCCAATAAGGATCAGCACGTTTTCTCCTTTGCGATAACTCTGCGGCAAGAATCCTTTTTCTGCCTCGTAGCAATGAGCGATAAATTTTCGCCCGTCAAAGGGCTGCTGAATAAACTGATCAAATGAGATTAATTCGTCTATAGTCGGAATTACGGCCTGTTGAGATTGTTTCATAGCCGAAACAATTATTTTTTCCAATCTTTCTTTTTTCAGCTCTTTTCTTTCTGAAAACCGGCACAATAAAGGAGAAAATCTATCAATTCCGATTTCAGTGGCTTTTTCGATAAACCATTCGATTCGATCAATATTTTTGGTAGGAGCAAATGCTATCTGTAAATTGAAGTTCCACGATTTTGGTTGCGAAACTGCTTTGTCTATTCTAACCATGCAATGCTTCGGATGTGCCTGAATGAGCATACAATCGTAAAAGAATCCCTTCCCGTCAGTTACGGTCAATCTATCACCTTCTTTCATTCGAAGCACCTTCACACAGTGGAGCGATTCCTGTTCCGGTAACTGCTGAGAGTGTCTTATATCAGTTGCGTAAAAGATTGTATCAGCCATTTTCTTCGCTCTCACGTCGATTTATTTCGTCACGAAGTTTTGTTGCGAGCTCATAATCTTCATCTTTTATGGCCTCTTCTAAACGCTTTTTCAGCGCATCTATTTTTATCTCTTCGATATTTTGGGGGATTTCTTCAATCTCAATATCTTTATTCTGAAAATCGGCGGCAAGCACTTCTTTCTCATCAAATACTATTGCCATATTCTGCATGATCGTTTCAGTAGTGAAAATTGGAGAGTTGGTTCTTAATGCAATGGCAACTGCATCTGAAGTACGGGAATCGATACGGAATTCCTGATTATTTTGACGTAACAGCAATTCAGCGAAAAAAGCGCCATCTTCGAATTTATAGATAAAAACTTCTAATAATTCAATGTTTAACGACTTGAAAATATTATACATGAGATCATGAGCTAAAGGCCGGGGCGGAGTCATGTTTTCCATTACAATAGCAATGGATTGTGCTTCGGGTGTACCAATCACAATTGGCAAGCGGCGTATGCCGTCTTCTTCGGCAAATATAAGTGCGTAAGCTCCGGCCTGTACCTGACTGAATGAGATACCTAGAATGGAGAGTTTTACTTTATTCGTCACTATTTTTAATTGTTTATCTGTTATAACATCAAAAATACAATTTTTAAATAAGAAAAACATTAATAAGTGTATTTTTTTGAAATTTTGAAAATTTATTACTGAATATGAAGAAAATTATTTATCTTTGCACCCACTTTACGACACGGTGGTTATAGCTCAGTTGGTTAGAGCGACGGATTGTGGTTCCGTAGGTCGCGGGTTCGAATCCCGTTTTCCACCCGAATACACTGATAATAAGTGTTTTCCTTTCTTAGATTTGTTTTAGGTAATCACGTATTTTACATACGTGATTTTTTTATTCCTGTATTCTTCTTCGAAACTCAGAACACACAATAGCTGTAGCCACAGCTACATTAAGCGATTCTGATGTTTTTGTATCTTGTGGGTAATTAGAAATAAACAGTTTGTTTGTAACGAGTTTCTCTATATCCGAGGAGATTCCCCTGCCTTCGCTTCCCATCACAATAAATCCTTTATTCGGTAATTCCGTTTTATAAATATTTTCACCTTTCAGGAATGTGCCAAAAACGGGTAACAAATGGTTGTTTCTTAATAAATCCGTAAGATTTGTATAGTGTACTTTAACTCTGGCAATTGCTCCCATTGTTGCTTGTACGGTTTTTGGGTTATAAATATCTACGGTATCCTCAGAACAAAAAATATGCTCAATTCCAAACCAATCAGCCAGTCGTACAATAGTACCCATGTTTCCGGGATCCTGAATACCATCGAGGACAAGGTTTAAATTACCACTTAGTTTAATTTTTTCAATATCGTATCTGGGTTGATAAAAAACGCCGATAATTTGCGGTGCAGTTTTCAAATTAGATGCTTTTTTTAACTCGTCTGTTGTGGCTTCAATTATTTCTTCGGCCGATAGAGGTCCCATTTCTTGTAGAACATCGGGTAATCCCACTAAAAGCTGACACCGACAGTTACCAATCAAATCGGAAACCAGTTTTTTCCCTTCGGCAACAAAAGTTCCATATTCATTCCGATATTTTTTTCCTTTTAAGGATTGAATGTATTTTATTTTGTTTTTACTCAACAGCATTCCTTGTATTTTAGAACGTTACAAAGGTACTTATATAAATTAAAAAACTACCTGATAAAATGAAAACTCTTTTCGTGAAAAGTAGACGGACAAAAGACAAATATCTAGCAAATCATGTAAATTTACTCCTTTTTGTTTTTAAAAAAATGTATCTTTGTGTCATAAGTTATATGTAAACTTTACTTCAAAAAGAATTTGAAACAGATATACAAAAATAAATTTTTCTAATCTTATGAATGATAGCGTATTAATGAACAAAGCTGCCGATAATATTCGTATTTTATCGGCGTCAATGGTGGAGAAAGCAAAATCCGGGCATCCCGGCGGACCAATGGGTGGAGCCGATTTTATCAATGTCCTTTACTCTGAATTTTTGGAATACGACCCGGAGAATCCCAAATGGGAAGGTCGCGATCGATTTTTTCTCGATGCCGGACACATGTCACCAATGCTTTATTCGGTTTTATGTTTGAGTGGAAAGTTTTCGTTAGAAGACATTAAAAATTTCAGACAGTGGGGTAGTCCCACACCCGGACATCCTGAATTGGATATTGAGCGTGGAATAGAAAATACTTCCGGTCCACTTGGACAAGGACACGCTTACGGTGCCGGTGCTGCTGTGGCGGCAAAATTTCTAAAAGCCAGACTGGGAGATGGAATTGATCACACCATATATTCTTACATTACAGATGGCGGTGTTCAGGAAGAAATCTCACAAGGTGTAGGGCGTCTTGCCGGACACTTGGGGTTGAATAACTTAATTATGTTTTACGATTCCAACGATATCCAGCTCTCAACTACTACTGATGCCGTAACAAGCGAAGATGTAGCCAAAAAGTACGAAGCCTGGAACTGGAAAGTTATCACGATTGATGGAAACAACGTGGCAGAAATTCGCAAAGCTTTAACTGAAGCTAAAGCCGAAAAAGAGCGCCCTACACTTATTATCGGAAACACCGTGATGGGACGTGGCGCGTTGGCAGCCGATTGCACATCGTTTGAATGCCAGGTTTCTACACACGGACAACCGTTGAGTGCTGCCGGAGCTGATTTTGCTCAGACCATTAAAAATTTGGGTGGCAACCCCGAAAATCCTTTCGTAATTTTTCCTGAAGCAGCAGCACTTTACGATAAAAGGAAAAAGGAATTGAAAGAGATTGTTGCTGCCAAAAAAGCAAAACAAAACGATTGGGCTAATGCTAATCCGGAGCTTGCTGCAAAAAAACAAAAATGGTTTGCACGCGAATTGCCCGAGATTGATTGGGCCTCTATCGTTCAAAAACCCGATAATGCAACGCGTGCCGCATCGGCAACAGTATTGGGAGTTCTGGCACAAAAAGTGGAAAATATGATTGTTGCTTCTGCTGATTTATCGAATTCCGATAAAACAGACGGATTCCTGAAATATACGAAAGCTTTTGAAAAAGGTGATTTCTCAGGTTCATTCTTTCAGGCCGGAGTAGCTGAGTTTACCATGTCAGCAATGTGCATCGGGATGAGTTTGCACGGTGGAGTAATTCCTGCATGCGGCACTTTTTTCGCTTTCTCAGATTATATGAAGCCTGCAATTCGTGTAGCTGCATTGATGGGAACACCTGCAATTTTCGTTTGGACCCACGACGCTTTCCGCGTTGGAGAAGACGGGCCCACGCATCAACCTGTTGAACAGGAAGCACAAATCCGTTTGTTGGAAAAATTACAAAATCACCACGGACACAACTCAATGTTGGTTCTTCGACCGGCAGATGTAAATGAAACTACCGTTGCCTGGAAATTAGCATTGGAAAATGCTCACACACCCACAGGACTGATTTTGTCGAGACAGAATATCAACAATCTCCCGAAATCCGGTTATCAGGAAGCTTTGCAGGCAAAAAAAGGAGCTTACGTGGTACAGGAAGACGAAAACTACGATGTAATATTGCTGGCATCAGGATCTGAGGTTTCCACACTTGTTGAAGGTGCCGAATTGCTGAAAGCTGATGGTGTAAAAACACGAATAGTTTCTGTTCCTTCTGAAGGATTGTTCCGCAGCCAATCAAAAGAATATCAGGAATCTGTTTTGCCCAAAGGCAAAAAGAAATTTGGATTGACAGCCGGACTTTCTGTAACACTGGAAGGATTAGTTGGTGCGGATGGTGAAGTTTGGGGAATGAACTCTTTTGGATTTTCAGCGCCATATAAAGTTTTAGACGAAAAACTGGGTTACACCGGTAAAAATGTGTATGAACAAGTAAAAAAATTACTTAAATAAATTTTCCGTTTGAAGTTTGGCGTTTAATGTTCTGAACGCCAAACATTAAACATCAAACATCAAATGTATCATGTCTTTATTCGATAATACTGTAAAACCTATAGGGTTAGCTTCAGATCACGCGGGTTTCGAAGCCAAACAAATTGTTATTAAGCTATTGAAAGAAAAAGGAATACCTTTCAAGGATTTCGGAGCGTATTCAGAAGAAAGTTCTGATTATGCTGATTTTGCTCATCCCTTAGCCAATGCCATCGAGAAGGGAGAATGTTATCCGGGTATTGCCAGTTGCGGTTCCGGCAATGGTATTAACATGACATTGAATAAACATCAGGGTATTCGTTCGGCGTTATGCTGGAATAAAGATATAGCTCAATTGGCACGTGCGCATAACGATGCTAATATTCTCGCTCTCCCGGGACGATTTGTGAACGAAGAGGAAATTTACGAGATTCTGGTTGCTTTTTTGAATACACCGTTCGAAGGTGGACGTCACGAAAGAAGAATCAACAAGATCGCTTGCGGATAAGAGTTTAATCTATCTAAATGCCAATGGCAAAAAGAAAGCGGGCTCGGCGTAGCCAAAGGAAGAGACTGAAAATCAGTAAAAAAGGACAAAGAGTTGTTCAGCTGATTGCAGTTTCATTTACCATTCTTTTTGCCATTGGCATTTTTTATTTTATCAATTACTCAAAGAAAGAGCTATTTCATTCTTTCGACAATCCGCCTTTTTCTCAAAAATATACCGTACGTGGGGTAGATGTCTCGCACCATAATTCTTACATCAATTGGGAAAAACTTCGGGAAGAGAATATTACATTCGCTTACCTGAAATCAACCGAAGGCTCAAACCACAAAGACAGGGATTATAAGAGGAACTATAAAGTAATAAAAGATGCCGGTTTAAGGGTGGGGACATATCATTTTTACACGTTTGGAAGAGACGGTAAAAAACAGGCACAGCATTTTATAAGAAACTCTATTGTGAGATCCGGTGATTTAATTCCGGCAATAGATGTAGAGCATTCTGCTATCAATCGACCTTGTAATGATAAAGAGTCATACGATAAAATGATAAAAGAATTAAAAAATCTTGAATCTGCTCTAATAAAACAATATGGGAAACGCCCGGTTATATATACCAACAAAGAATGTTACCGAATGTACATTAAAGGTAACTTCCCTGATAATCCTCTATGGATCTGTGACCTGCATGATGAACCGGGTAACGGATACAAAAACTGGGCAATTTGGCAGTTTTCTCACTCAGGAAAAATAAATGGAGTAGTAAATGATATCGATCTGAATTATTACCGTAACTCGTTTGATGAGTTCAAAACACTTTTACTGCCTTAAAATGATTCGGAGTAAAAGAAATAAGAGAAAAATAGACCAAATAAAAACTTTATCAATTGTTTCGACAACAATAGAAAATCCGAAAAATACCATAAACGGCGAAGAACTTATAATCCCGGTTGAAATCGAATCTTGTATGTGTCTTGAACTTATTTCTGCAACAGACCCTATGCTTTATAAATCTAAAGGGGAAATTACTAAGAGAGATTGTATTAAAAAATAAACTACCTTTGTTAACTCATGACGAGAATAAAGTTTCATTTTCGTGTAAAAAACTAATAATTTAAATAGTCGTGTTCAAATTACTGTTGTCGGTCATGAAAAGCCCTTATTGTAAATTAAAAAGCTTTGGATAATATGACATTCCCAAAAATAAAATACATATCGCTCATGTTTTTTTCATTCATTATCTTTTCAGGATGTGAAGATAATATGAGCTTCAATAATGATCCGCGTGGAAACTTTGATGCACTTTGGACAATTCTTGATGAAAATTATTGTTTTTTTGATTATAAAGAAATTGACTGGGATGCAGTTTATCAGGAATACAGCCCACGGGTGAAAAATGGTATGGGAGACTACGCTCTTTTCAAACTGATGAGCGAAATGTTGTCAGAGTTGAAGGATGGACACGTAAATTTGATTGCTTCGCACGATATATCACGTTACTGGAGCTGGACCGAAGATTTCCCCTTGAATTTTGACCCTAATATCCAAAAAAAATATCTTGAGAGAGATTATTCTATTGCCGGCGGTATGTACTATAAAATTTTGGATGACAATGTCGGATACATTTATTACGGTAGCTTTTCAAACGATATCGGAGATGGAAATATGTCGCAGATATTGAGTCAAATGGCTATTTGCAAAGGAATTATAATTGATGTCCGCAATAATGGAGGTGGGAGTTTAACCAACGTAGAACGTATAGCTTCGCGATTTTTTAATGAAAAAACACTCGTAGGATATATTTCTCACAAAACAGGTAAAGGACATTCAGACTTTTCCGATTTTTATCCGAAATATGTAGAAAGCTACGATAAAATAAGATATCAAAAACCGGTAGCGGTTCTCACCAATAGAAGTTGCTACAGTGCTACCAACGATTTTGTAAACGTAATGAAACACGCACCAAATGCCACTGTCATCGGAGATAAGAGCGGTGGTGGAAGCGGATTGCCTTTTTCATCTGAATTGCCGAACGGTTGGTCTATCAGATTTTCGGCTTCGCCGATGTATAATGTCGACAAGGAACATATCGAATTTGGTATCGATCCCGACATTTACGTTTCTATGACCGAAAGCGATAAATCAAGAGGAAAAGACACCATTATAGAGAAAGCGAGAGAAGTTATCAACTCAGCAAGCAAATAACAAGTCTTACACAATCTCAATCCCATGTGCTTCGCACATTTCCAATGCCATTTCACGTAAGCGGAATTTTTGTATTTTACCGCTTCCCGTCATTGGAAACTGCTTTATAAAGAATACATATCTCGGAATTTTGTATCGGGCAATATGATCTTTACAAAAGTCGCGAACATCTTCACGTGTAAGTTCTTTACCATCTTTGAGAATAATGAAAGCACCCACGTCTTCCCCATATTTGGGCGATGCAATTGCAACCACCTGAACATCTTTAACTTCAGGCATTTTATAAAGGTAGTCTTCCACTTCTTTCGGAGAAATATTCTCTCCGCCGCGGATAATCATATCTTTTATTCTTCCCGTGATACGATAGTTTCCGTTTTCATCTTTAACACCCAAATCACCCGAATGCAAATAACCGTTGGTATCAATTACCTGAGCTGTTGCTTCCGGATTCTTGTAGTAACCTTTCATCACGTTATAACCACGACTACACATTTCGCCTTCCACACCAACCGGGCACTCCTCTCCTGTAGCAGGATCAAGTACTTTAACATCGGTAAATTCATAAGCACGCCCAACGGTTGTACAGCGAACTTCAAAAGAATCATCAACACGAGTTTGCGTCATTCCCGGTGAGGTTTCAGTTAATCCGTAAACGCTGGTGATATCCATGAACATTTTCTCGTTTACTTGCTTCATTAACTCTATCGGACAAAGAGATCCGGCCATAATTCCTGTTCGTAAAGAACTCATATCGAACAGTGAAAACATAGGGTGATTCAATTCGGCAATAAACATGGTTGGAACACCGTGCAGGACAGTACAGCGTTCTTTATGGACAGATGCAAGAACCAATAACGGATCGAACCTTTCTACCATCACCTGTGTGCTTCCGTGCGTGAGACAACACATGGTAGCCAAAACCACACCGAAACAATGAAATAAAGGAACACAAATGCAACATTTATCTTCTGCCGTGAATTTCATATGTATACCGGTGAGGTAACCGTTGTTGGCAATATTGTGATGGCTGAGCATTACACCTTTAGGAAATCCTGTTGTTCCCGATGTGTACTGCATATTTACGATATCGTGACAGCTTGTTTGATTTCTTAAAGACCAAAATTCATCTTTTGAGCGGCTTGACCCCACTAATAGTAATTCAGCAGTGTTGTACATTCCACGAAACTTTTCTTGTCCGATATAAACAACGTTTCTCATTTCGGGAAAGCGTTCGCTTTTTAGTTTTCCGCGCTGTGTAGTCCTTAATTCCGGAAGAAGTTCATAAATCATATCGATATAATCGCTGCCGGGAATTCCTTCGGTTAAGCAAAGCGTGTGCATATCTGAATTTTTTAAAACAAAAGCCAGTTCTTCGGTTTTGTAGTTAGTATTTACCGTAACGGCAATTGCTCCAATTTTAGCCGTAGCATAAAGCACCGTCAGCCAATCGGGAACATTTTGCGCCCAGATTCCCACATTTGTACCGCGGGTAACGCCTATAGATAATAGTCCGTTAGCCATATTATTCACACGTTCATCGAAAGTCTTCCATGTGAAGCGAAGGTTTCGATCGGAATACACAATATATTCTTTATCAGGTGTTTTGTCAGCCCAATATTCTAACCAGTCGCCTAAAGTTTTATCAAAAAGTTGCATAAAAGATAGTTTAATTAGGAGTATAAACAACGGCAAGAACCTGTGCTGATTCATTGTTGGCTGATGTCACTAAATGATCAACAATAGAGTCGTAGTAAATGCTTTCACCGGTATTTAAAACAAATTTATCCAGTCCGTACAGAACGGCAATTGATCCCTTCAGTACATACAAAAATTCTTCCCCTTCGTGTGAGGAAGGATTCATCTTGGTTGCATCGGAAGGTTTTATTTCGATAAGGAACGGCTCCATATGTCTGCCTGACTTACTTGCTGCCAAAGAAAAGAAATCGATGTGTGAATTATCGTTGGTTAAATGGCTGGTGAAAGTTACCGGATGCGATTGTTGTGTATTTCTATTGATTACCGGGCCTATGTTTTCGTTATCGTCCAGAAATGTTCCTAATCTGACCCCCAAGGCTCTGGAAATCTTGATTAACGACGATAGTGAAGGTATTTTTTCACTATCAAAAACAAACTCGATCTGTTTTACCGTCAAACCTGCATTTTCTGCCAATTCTTTCGCCGATATATTTTTGTCGGCACACAAGATTTTTATTTTCTCTGTTACTGGATTCATAGATTTCTCAAATAAATTTTTATTTTTCGGGCACGAAATTACAAAAGTATTACAATATTGGCAAATATAATTTCAAAATGATATGTAAATTTAAATATTACAATTATTATGAAACATATTTCACTTTATATGCTACAAACATTCTAATTAGCTAAAAATACGTTATCTGTTATTTATTTTACTTTTTTTTGTACCTTTGTTGCTTCGAAAAAAAATAGTTGGTCTCAATTAAAAAGAATAATCATTTTTAATTAATGTTGAGAGTGATTTAATTCGCTCTCTTTTATTGTGTTAGAATGGATAAAAATACAATTATAGGTTTTTTACTGATTGGTGCGATCATTGTTGCATTCACTCTTATAAATCGTCCCAACAAAGAACAGTTGGCAGAACAGCAAAGATTGCGCGATTCAATTCAACAGGTTGAAAGCCAAAAAGCTGCGTTGGAAGCAGAACGATTGGCAACTGACAGTTCACAGCAAGATTCTGAAATTAAGCAGCAAAGCTCTGCTACCGATTTTTTCTCAACCGGGACAACAACCGTTAATGATTCAGTTGCTGTGCAACCCGATTCGATAATGGCTGCAGCACCTGTATCGGAAGAATTCGTAACGCTTGAAAACGATAAGCTGAAATTGGTTTTAACCACGTTGGGAGGAAGAATTTATTCAGTTCATCTGAAAGATGAAAAAAAGTACACAGGTGATAGCCTATATCTTTTCGATGGTGACGAAGCCAAATTTAATCTTGAACTCTTCAATCGAAACAGTGTTCGCTTATCCACAGCCGATCAGCATTTTACCCCAATACCCACTGCAGATGGGAAGTCGGTTGTAATGCGTCTGGAAAGTTCCCCACAACAATATATCGATTTTATTTATACCCTGCCTGCCGATGAATTTATGTTGGATTTCGACATCCGGATTGCCGGGATGAAAAACGGACTGCATCCGGAAAGTCTGATGAACTTCCGCGTTAACTGGGAACAGAAAATTCGCCAACAAGAACAAGGACGTCAATTTGAAAATCGATTTGCAAGGCTAAATTACCGATATTTGGGACAAGACGTTCAAAAATTAAGCGATAGCAAGAACGATAGAAAAGAACTTACCGAACCTGTAAAATGGTTTGCGTTCAAAGATCAATTCTTCAGTAGCATTATTATTGCGGAAAAGCCTTTCAGCAATACAATTCTTACATCGCAAACGCTGAGCACTTCTGAACATATTAAAGATTACAAAGCCGAAACCTGGGTTCCGGTAACAACCGATCCACAAAAGGATGAGTTAACGGCTTCTTTTAATTATTATTTTGGTCCGAACCACTTTTACACATTAAAAAACTACGATAAAGACACAAAAGAGAGTGGTCAAAAACTTTATCTTGAGGAGTTGGTAGATCTGGGTTATAAATGGTTGAGCTGGATCAATAAGTTTTTCACCATTCCATTGTTTAATTTCTTTTTGAAATTTAACTTAGGCATGGGGCTTATTATCTTTATAATGACCTTGATAATTAAGCTGATAATTCTTCCGTTGACATATAAATCGTTTAAGTCATCTGCGAAAATGCGTGTTTTGCGCCCGCAGATCAAAGAAATTGAAGCCAAATATCCCGGACAGGACAAAGAAATGATGCTGAAACGTCAGCAAGAGACTATGGCCCTTTACAACAAAGCCGGGGCAAGCCCTATGAGCGGATGTTTCCCGATGTTGTTGCAGATGCCGATTTTACTGGCTTTCTTCTTCTTTTTCCCGTCAGCAATCGAGTTGCGTCAGCAAAGCTTTTTGTGGGCACACGATCTTTCCACATTTGATGCCCTTATAAAATGGAATGCCGAAATACCGTTTATTTCGAAGTTTCTTGGAAACCATATTAGCTTGTTTTGCTTATTGATGACTGTAGTAAACGTGTTCTACACGAAATACAATATGGCCGCAACCGATACAGGGCAAACCCAAATGCCGGGAATGAAATCGATGCCGCTTCTTATGTCCGTTATGATGTTCTTCTTCCTGAATTCCTATCCGGCTGGTTTGAACTATTACTATTTCTTGTCCACTTTATTCACAATTGGATTTACATTCCTTTTTAAACAACTTTTGGATGAAGATAAACTTTTGGCACAGTTGGAAGCCAATAAAAAGAAACCCAGAAAACAATCAGGTTTTATGGCACGATTAGCCGAAGCACAAAAAATACAGGAAAAGCAAGCTCGTGAAAGAGCAAAGGAAACTGCTAAAAAAAATTATCGCAGATAGTTTTGAATTTTCAATAATTTCAACGATAGAAAACAGCCCGGAAGATTTTTTCTTTCGGGCTGTTTTCCTTTTAAGCCTTATTTATCTTCTTCATCCACATCCGATATGGGAACACCGGAATGTCTTTCGGAAATTTGCTTAAAATAAGCTTGTGATGCTTCTTTTATGCCTCGATACAAAGCTGCCATTTCTTTGTTGGCGGATGATTCGGCAAGCACTTTTACGTAATTCACATAAAGAACAAGGGTTTCTGTAAGTTCTATTCTGAGTGAGCGTGCGTCATATGTTGGCTTGAATGAGTTTTGTCCCGCTATTTCGCTGTAAATGATCTTAAACTTATCGTTCGATACTCTTATATGCTCCACCGTTTCCGATAAATTCAAAGTGTCAATAAAATCCGAGTATTTATTGGTTGAAAGGTCGAAAAGCAAATCTTCAATGCCGGTAGTCTCAATTGCCAGATTGAGGTAGGGGAGAGTTTCGTACTTTTTCATCCACAAATCATTCAACTTCTCAAATGCAATTGCTTCGGGAGAATTATCGTCACTCAATTCGTGGACTTGCATCAGCCGCCTGAATATCAATAAATGTTTGTCTCTTTGCCTGTCTAACTCCAAGAGTAATTTATTTTTCTCGTCACTTAGTACAGCTTTATTTGTATCCTCAAGTTCATCGGAGTCTTTTTCAAGTGTTTCAAGATACTTGAGCGCTATCGGATCTTCAACTTCTATTTCAAGTTTATTTCTTGCGGAATCAATAATTAATCTAACAAACTCAATCAACTCTTCCTGAGTAAGTCGTTTTGCATTTAGCTGCGTTAAATTCATAACTTCAGTAATATTTTAAGTGAATTTACCACAAAAATACATTTTTATTTATTATTTTTAAAGAAAAATTTTATGAAACCAAGTTTTCACTAAAATACTTTGTACTTTTTGAACTTATTTTTTTGATAGTTGTTTTAAATTTAGAGTTCAAAATTTTGAAATAATTTTGATAATTCAATCAAAAAGTAAATTATTAACATTACTGACATGAGCGAAGACAAAACTATTATGGAGTACGATGAAGATGAATCCGTGAAATTTATACGGAAAAGTCTGCCCGAAGAAATGCAAAACGAATTTTCGGATGACGAAATCAACTACATTGTTGATTTGGTTTATGAGTTTTACGAAGAAAAAGGCTTCTTGGATGAAGATGACGATAAGGATATCGAAATCGACGAAGATGAGCTTTTGGATTATGTTATTAAGAACGCCCGCAAAGATAAGATCCGTGATTTCACAGATGAACAGATCGAAGCTATCGTTGCAGGTGAGTTAGCGTATTGCGATACATTAAATCTTTTCGAATAATTTTAATAAATTATCTATTTATATTTTTCAAAAAAACATTAACTATGAAACAGATTTCTAAATTATTTGGCATCATTGTATTGGGTGGTGCTTTGGTATTATCAAGTTGCGGAGCAAGCAACACAGTTAAAGGTGGTGGAATTGGTGCAGGTGCAGGTGCTGCCGTAGGTGCCGGTGTAGGTGCAATTGCAGGCGGTGGTAAAGGTGCTGCCTGGGGTGCAGGAATCGGTGCGGTTCTTGGTGGAGCTGCCGGAGCAATCATTGGAAACAAGATGGACAAACAAGCTGCCGAACTGGAACAAATTGAAGGTGCACAAGTTGAAAAGATCAACGAAGGTGAAGCTATTAAAGTTACTTTCGAATCGGGTATCTTATTTGCAACTAACTCAAGCACTTTGAACACAGCTTCTCGCGCTTCTTTGGATAAATTTGCTACTTCTTTGTTGAACAATCCCGACACAGATGTTAAAATCTACGGTCATACCGACAGCACCGGTAGCGATGCTATTAACAATCCGCTTTCGAACCGTCGTGCAGAATCGGTTTACAACTATTTGGTATCGAAAGGCGTAGCCGGAACACGTATGGCTTCTCAAGGTTTCGGATCAACCCAACCTGTTGCAGACAACAGTACAGTTGCAGGAAGAGCTGAAAACCGTCGCGTTGAAGTTTTTATTCTTCCGAATGCTAAGATGGTGAAAGAAGCTCAGGAGCAAGCAAGATAAATTGAATAACGATCAATGATATAAAATCGCATTATCGGTTCCGGTAGTGCGATTTTTTAATTTAAGTTGTATGGCAGAAGAAATAATTATTCCCAAGGGAGTTTCGAAAACGGAAAAGTATGAGGCATTAATCCCGCAGTTGAAATCGTTAGTTGAATCTGAACCAGATACGATTGCCAATATGGCAAACATATCGGCTGCTCTAAAGGAAGTTTTCAGTTTCTATTGGGTCGGGTTTTACATTGTTAGGGGTGAACAACTGGTTCTCGGTCCTTTTCAGGGGCCAATTGCATGTACACGCATCCGGTACGGAAAGGGTGTGTGCGGTACTGCATGGAAAGAACAAAAAACTATTCTTGTTCCTAATGTAGATGAATTTCCCGGGCATATTGCTTGCAGTTCGTTGTCGAAATCGGAGATCGTTATTCCTGTTTTCCGTCAGGAAGAAGTAGTTGCCGTACTCGATGTGGACAGTGAATCTCTTAATCATTTCGATAAGACTGATGAGAGGTATTTATCGGAAATCGCGGAATTAGTGAAATTTTGAAAAAAGATTTCGTTAATTCAGGAAAAAAATTTATCTTTGCAATCCAATTCAATTGCGGAAATAGCTCAGTTGGTAGAGCATAACCTTGCCAAGGTTAGGGTCGCGAGTTCGAGTCTCGTTTTCCGCTCAAAAGAGCCTCTTAGGGTTTCACAAGAGCATTCAAAGAACCGCTCTTATTGATACTTGAACGTCCTAAAATTAACATTTTAGGACGTTTTTTAATGCCGTATGCAGGATGAAGGTAGGAACTGAGACAAATTATTATCCTTGCTCTTTAATCGCTCTCCAAAATGAGACAAAAAGTGTTCAAACTAAAGAAAAATATAATTTCCACATAAAGAGTTAATGATATATCTTTGCTATCGTTTAATTAGAAAAAATGAACTTAGATAACTACATGGTTATCGATGGCCAGAATATGACTTTGAGCATCGTGGAATTGGGAAAGAATAATTATTTATGAATACGATATTTACGGTTGGAATTTTTCTCTCTTTATTTTTAGCTGCGCTTTTGTTTGTGAAAAAAAACAAAACAATGGCCGATAATATTTTAGGCATATGGATGGTTGTCATCGGTATTGAACTTGCCAGCTATTACATTTATTTTTTAGGTTATTGGGATAAATATCCGCATTTGGTAGGAATTACCTCTCCTTTTCCGTTGCTGTTTGGGCCACTGCTATACCTTTACGTCGATTTCTCATTGCGAAAAAAACAATATTTCCGGCCAAAAGACTGGTTGCATTTCATCCCTTTTGTAATAACTTATTTGGCAATGACACCTTTTCTTTTCGGATATTCTGCCGAACAGAAACGATTGGCGGACAGTTTGGATTTTAATAGCGAATTCAAATCTTTCTTTATCTTCGGATTCACTATGTTTTTTATTACTGCTGTTGTTTATCCTATTTTTGCTTATCGGAAAATCACGAATTATCAAAAATACATTTCCGATAACTTTGCATACAAAGAATCGATCAGTCTCAAATGGCTCAAAATTTTAATTTGGGGAGCCGCGGCTGTTTTTCTATCGGTTATTGCTATTTTTTTATTACAGGAAGGGTTAAAAATAGACTTCGGTTTTAAAGGAGATATTATACCGGATATTCTTGTAGTTATTTTTGTTGCTGTACTTGGCTTCTTCGGAATAC
>ENA-UOOM01000568-UOOM01000568.1-fermentation-metagenome-genome-assembly--contig:-NODE-568-length-41418-cov-8.281677_pt1 | contig 41418 bp, 44 predicted proteins | sample MGYA00245781_ERZ724031 | MGnify/ENA primary metagenome ERZ724031 (study PRJEB28704, sample SAMN03018317) | fermentation metagenome | biome: anthropogenic terrestrial biome; feature: soil; material... | reverse complement strand
CCACAGAAATCTCCATGCCGTCCACAATGGCCAGAGTTAAGGGAATTTTCAGTGTGACACAGGTGCCCTCTCCCAATTCGCTTTCGATGGAAACAATACCCCCAACCTTTTCAATGTTCTGCTTTACCACATCCATCCCTACGCCTCGCCCGGAGAATTCTGTCACCGTTTCGTTTGTGGAAAAACCGGGGGCAAGAAGGAGCATTAAGATTTCCCGTTTGGAATATTCGTTTTCGGGCTTGGTCAATATGCCGTTGCGCTTTGCCTTTTCCAACACCTTATCCGGATTTACGCCGGTGCCGTCATCGGAAATGGTGATGATAATATCGCTGCCGGTATGCTTTGCCTCCAGCACAATTTCCCCTTGGGGTTCTTTGCCGGCATCAATACGATCTTGCACATTTTCTTCGATGCCATGATCCATTGAGTTTCGCACAATATGGATCAAAGGGTCGTTGATGCTGTCCACGATGGTTTTATCCAGCTCGGTATTTTCGCCGATGATGGTCAGCCGTACGTCCTTATTCAGGCTCTGCCCCATATCCCGGACAATACGGTTCATTTTATTGAATACCCCCGCGATGGGCACCATACGCATGGACATGGCAATATCCTGTAATTCATCCGTCAATTTTCTTAGCTGTCGGGTGGATTTTGTAAAATTATCCAGTTTCAAGCCCTTTAAATCGGGAGAGGAGGTTACCATGGATTCTGTAATCACAATTTCTCCTACAATGGCCATCAAGCTGTCCAGTTTTGACAGGTTTACGCTGATAATGCTCTGCTTGACGGAATGATTCTGTCCGTTGGCAGGGGCTCCGTTTTTTGCCGGCTTTGCCTGCTTGGAACTGGCGGGCGAGGGGTTTGCCTTCTGGGCAGCACTGCCTTTGCTTGTCTTAGGCTGTTCCGCCTCTTTCGGTGCGTTTGGAATCACCTCAAAGGAAGCGATATTAGGCGAGCTTTTGATGGCGGATAACGTAGGATCCACAAGGGCCTCATCCTTTAGAAAAACAAAATAACCATGGTCTATAATATAGTTGCAGGTTTCGGAATTGGTTTCCACATCCGCCGGGTAACATTCAAAGCTGCTGCCGATGGCATCGGCAATGGCATTTTTTACAATGAGCGCCCGTAGATTTTCCATTCCGCTGCCATCATCAAAAAGAATTTTAATAATATAGGGCGCCGATGTTTCCGGAATGGATTGCAATGGGGCGGTGGTTTGTGGTACCGCAGGTGAAGCGGCGGGGGTTTTTGCTTCGCTAGTTTCCATGGTACTTGTATCTTCTGTGTTCAATTTTTCAATGAAGGTATTAATATCAGTTATAAAATTGTCGATAGTATCTGTAAGGGGTTCATTTTGCTCGATCTTTTCTACCTCTGTGCGCATAAAATCGTTTGTTTTCAGAATCAGATTAAAAAGCTCCTTGCGCATTGACTCCGAAAAGGTATTGGTTGTGTTATTTTCTCTGAAGATGAAGAAAAGGTCTTCAATTCTATGTGCGATTTTAGAGATAGAATCAAATTCCATCATTGCGGAGGAACCTTTGATTGTATGCATGATACGGAAAATTTCGTCAATGTCCTCCGAGGAAAAGGATTTTGCTTTTTCCGCCTCAAGCATGATGCCCTCTAGCTGTTCCAGTAGGGAATTTGTTTCAAAAAGATACATATCTAACATACTATCCATGCCGTTGTTCATATTGTGCACCACCTTAAAAAAGAATATGTTATATCGTTTTTTGACTTTTGGTTAAGTATACTATAATTTTTATTCGACAAAAAGAGGGAAAATATAATAGCTAGATAGAAAGGATGTGAAATAATGTCAAATATTATTAAAGTTTCTACCCCGGTATCCGGTTATGATAATGCTTCCAGAACAAACCCCATCACCACAAATGACCCGAATATTAATAATATCACAAATATCCATAAAGCAACGAGACCCGACAGTAAAGCTTCCGATGGGGAGTATCAGCAGAATCATTTTATCGGCAGCCGAAACTCCAATTACGAGAGCTTTCTAAAGGCCATAAGAAACACGCCCTCAACCACGGAATTGATGGGAGAGCTGATGTTTTTCAAGCTGGGGAATTTCGTGACCTCCGGCATAAATGAAAATTTTGCCCAAGAAATTTCCGGGTTTTTAGAGATGATTCAACTCTCGCAGGAGGAGCTGTCCGGGCATATCAAAAGTCAGGCGGGAGCCGCCACAAAATTTTCCGGTGCGTTTTTTGATTTTTTAAGAGGTGCCCTTGCCCAATCCAATAACGGAGATTTGGATTTTAAAATACTGGATTTGTTAAAAAAATATAATGATTTTACTTCGAGTAAACATATATTAAACAGTATTGTCATTGATTTATCCAATTTGTCTAAGAGCCTGCCCAACAGCTATGCCGAACAGCTTTTGGAAATCACGAGCCGTTTGGATCAAAATGCCAATACCGGTGATGTGGAGAAAAATCTGGGTATTTTAAAAAACGAAATAATTCCCTTTCTATCGAAATATATTAGTTATACTAACGATTTCGGCAGGGTGCGGGATATGATTTCTTCCCTCATGTTAAACATGGCCCGCTATGAAAATGCAAATAAAAATGGATTTGTTGATGCATTTGAAGGAATTATGAATTATAATACAATAAAGGATAAGCTTGGGAACATAGATGCCAATGCATTTGCCGATATTTTGATTCAGCTTCATGCGGAGGATGGGAAGGAAAATGTATTTCAACAAAAGCTTATTCATATTTTGGAAAGGGGAATGCAAGGAGAGGCCGGCTATGAAAACATCGAATTGTTTAAGGGCATCATGTCCTCCATGCTTTTAAGTGAAAGTGTTTATATGCCCCTGCTGCATATGTCGCTTCCCTTAAATGTGGATGGGAATATGATGTTTTCGGAACTTTGGATCGATCCTGATGACGGGGGGGAGGAAACCGCTGAGGCGGAGAGAAAGGCAAAGCTGTTAATTAAGTTTGATATTAAAGACGTAGGTTTTTTTGACTTAATTATAATGCACAGCAAGGGAAAAATCGATATACAGCTGTTCTGTCCGGAAAAAGTTCTTGCTCTGGATCAGGGAATCAAGGCGGGATTGTCAGCAATTTTGGAGCGTAACGGGTTTGCCGTGAAATCCATGGCCATTGACAAAAGCACGACACCGGTGAGTATATCCGAGGTTTTTCCTAAAATTTATGAAAGGAAAAATACTGTAAATGTCAAGATATAAGGATAAAATCAGTAAAAAGGCCATTGCTTTAAAGTATGATAACGACCAGATTGCGCCTGTCATCGTTGCTTCGGGGATGGGGTATGCGGCTGAAAAAATTGTGGAGCTTGCTGCAAAAAGTCAGGTTCCCGTTTATGAGGACACATCCTTGGCGACGATTTTATCCAGATTGGAGCTTGGGGCAGAGGTGCCGGAAGAGCTTTATCAGGCAATCGTTGATATATATGTGTATTTTCTAAAGTTTTCACCGTCTAACCCATTGCAGGCTACGGAAGCTGACACTGCCGAGGGCCGGTGAGTTTGACGGAAGTTTTCATTTATAGAGTTGAATCGTTTGGAGGGATAGACAGTGTCAATCAAGTGTATTTTACTGGACGAACAAAACAATTTAATTGACTATGCGGATTTAAGCTTTCTGGGCAACGGCGTTTCTTTCCTGCTTCCCTATGAAGAAGCAACCCTGCGTCAATTTCAAGTAGGCGACAAAATTGTTTTTCAGGTAGAGGCGAAGTTTAATCAAATTTTTGATGCGGACATCAGCGAGATTTCCTATGGCAAGCTGCATCTGCAGGAGGTTAGAAATCTGGCGCCCCTGCTGCATCGGGATGTCCGTGTGGAGGTTGATATTAAGTCCACAATTTCTTATACTGCCAATGGAAAGGAGATTCCCGTCAACGTTCAGCTGAGAGATCTGAGCTGCGGTGGGATGTGCTTTCTTTGTCAGGAACAGCTTGACCCGGCTTTGGAATATGAATTTTTGACAAATTGGATTGATCTGCCTTTCTTAGTAAAATTCAGAATACTGCGGAAGGAAGAAGCACTTTATAATCAGTATTCCTATGGATGTGAGTTTGTCGGCTTGCATAGAACAGAGGAATGTCAGCTCCGAGCCAGTGTTTTCAAAATACAAGCGGCGAATTATAGACGAAAAAGGATGGATGAAGATGATGCAGTTTAAACAGTTGCTGCAAAGCAGCGGGAAAAAAGCGGGTGCGCTCCTTCTTGCTGCCGCAATGATCGCGACGAATATAAGCTTTATACATACGGAAAAGGCCTATGGCGCCTCCTTTCAAATGGGGACAGACAATCATTGGGCAGAGGCTTATATGCGCAATTTATACAACAGAGGCATTATAAGCGGGGATAAAAACGGAAACATGAACCCCAATCAACCCATTACAAGGGCGGAATTTATATCCATTATCAATCGTACCTTTGGGTATACCAAAACCGGAAGAACACCGTTTCAGGATATTAACGGTACGGAATGGTATGCCGATGATATTGCCATTGCCTATAATCAGGGCTATTTTTCCGGCGACGGAAGGGCTACGGCTAATGCCCAAGGCAGCCTGACGAGAGAGCAGGCCGTTGCGCTGCTGGGCAGAAATTTGGCCCTTGAGGAAACGGCGGGGATTTCCTCTGCCTTTCTGGATAGTACAAGCATTGCCAACTGGAGCAGGGGCTATGTAAATACCTCTGCCAATAAAGGCTTTATTGCCGGCTATAAGGATAATACCTTCAAGCCTCAAAATAATATTACCCGGGCGGAGGTGGCCAAGGTGCTTACGGATGCCGTGGGCGAATTGGTGAAACAACCCGGCACAATCTCTTTGGGAACACAGGAGGGGAATGTTACGATTGCCGCCTCCGGTGTTACCTTGCAGGATACAGTGATTCAAGGGGATCTCTATATTGCAGGGGGGGTTGGCCTTGGCAGTACGGTTTTTGAAAACGTTCACGTTTTGGGAGATGTGATTATCAACGGAACGGGAGAAAGCCAGGCAGGCAAAAGCAGCATCCTTTTCCAAGACTGCACCATTGCAAGCCTGATTGTGCCGGATACCGGCGGAACCATCAAATCCGTTAAGCTGAAGGGAAATACCATTGTGGATGAAACGAAGGTAAAAACCAATACATATTTGGAGGAAACGGCAAGCAGAGGCGGTGGCTTCAAAAATGTTGTGTTGGACGGCCCGGAAAAAACAGAGCTGCATCTGGCGGGCCTGTTTGATACGGTGACGGTAAAAGGCTCCCAGAACAATCTGTATTTAGACAAGGAAACCGTACAACACCTTGTGATTGATGAAGAAGCTGCGGGCAGCAAGGTTTTTCTGGATAGTGATACCTATGTAAACGGAGCCTATTTGGATGTTGGCATTGATGTTTCCGGTACTGGTGAAATTGGGTATTTAAAAGTAAATGCCGCAGGCAGTAAGGTGGATATGCTCCCGGAAGAGGTGGAGGTAAGACCGGGCCTTTCTGCGGATATTAACGGCAGAAAAATGAGTAGTAAGGATGCAGAGGAAGCATCGGATAAGCCTCAAATATTGGACGATTATCCGGAACTAGAGGATATTGGGCCTACGGATGCGGTGGCAAAGTTTAAAACCAATAAGCCGGGCACGCTGTATTGGGCCATCACTTATTATCAAGACGGCAGAGCCGACAGAGATGAAATCATCAAGCCCGGAAAATATAATACGGAAATTAAGAAGAACGGCTCTATACAAATGGAATCCGGCAAAGAATTTACCGTAAAAATTACAGGCCTTGAGGAAAATACGGAATATATATTGTCCGCAGTTTTGGTGGACGATCGAGACGACAGAAGCAGAAGAGAGGTAGCGTATTTTACCACCGGAGATAACAGCAAACCGGGCTTTTTGTCCGGCTACCCAAGAATAAAGGAGGTGACAGACGTATCTGCCATCATTGAATTTGTCACCTTGAAAGACAGCGATATGTATTGGGCAGTATATGAAAAAGGATACCCCGCCCCGGATGCCAAGGCACTGAAGACGCAGAAGCTTTATGCGGCGGTGAAAAATGGAATCGAGGAGGACTGTGAGAAGTACGAGGGGGATACCCTTACTATCACAGGGCTGAAGGAATTAACCAGCTATGACCTCTATATTTTAATATCCGACGGAGGAAAGGATGCTTCCGTTGTGAGGCTGCAGCTGAATACAACGGATGCCACACCGCCTCAGTTTAATTTGGGCTATCCCAAGCTGACGGCATCAGAGAAAACAAGTGCGGAAATCAGTGCAAGCCTGAATGAGGACGGCACGGTTTATTATGCAATTTATGAAGGCGGAGCGGACTTTCCTGTGAAGGAGCAGGCGGACGGAGCCGCTCCGGAAAAAACAAGCAACGAGGCAAAGCAGCAAATCATCAAAGGAAAAGGCGCCCTAAAAACCGGAAAAAGCGCAAGCTTAAAGGCAGATGTAACGAGCAGTATGAAATTGTCCGGCTTAAAGGCGGAATCAGACTACGATGTTTATTTGGTTGCCCAGGATAAAAGCGGAAACCTGTCTGAAATTAAAAAGGTTACCATTGGGGCGAAGCCGGATTTCATCAAAGGCTACCCAAGGATTCATGAAATTCGCAACAGCTCTGTGGATATTGCCATCAACGTGACAAAGAATTGTGCAGCCTATTGGGCTATTTTGCCCAAGGGAAGCATTGCTCCCACTTTTGTCAATTTAAAATCCCAGGTTGTACCCGGTGCCACAAATCAAGGCATTTTTAAAGAGTGCAAAAAAAATGAAGAGAATATTTTAACGGTACCGGAATTAAAGGAATACACCGATTATGAATTTTACGTTTTTGTTACCGATGGCTTTGCCGATTCGGAAATTGCAAAGCTGCAAATGAAAACGGCGGATTTAACGCCTCCTGCGTTTGCCAATGGATACCCTGTTGAGGACAAAGTAACAGATAAGTCCATTGATGTTAAATTCAAGGTAAATGAAGCCTCCACCATTTACTATGTGCTGTGTAAAAAGGGTGAAACCTTCCCCCTTCCTGCGGTTCCCGGAGAAGATCAGCCTGCCCTTGATTCGGAGGAAGCAAAGAATCAGGTAGCGCTGGGCAACAGCGGCCTAAAGAATGGAAAGGCGAGTGCAAAGCTCAATGTGGAAGGAAAGTTCGGTATTACAGGGCTGACCCCGGAGACGCCTTATGATCTTTACATTGTTGCAAGGGATAGCTTTAACAATACCTCCGATGTGGTTCATATGGACGTAAAAACTGCCGACTTTACGCCGCCAACAGCTGTGCTGGAGTTTGAAGAAACCATCAGCGGCGACGTTGTTGCAGGCAGTGAGATTCGCATACATTTCAGCGAAGAGGTTTTGGATAATGCCACAAAGAAAAAGCTTTTGGAAATTCCCAAAGCTGACCTTGCAAAGAATATTAAGCTTTATGATTTGTCAGCATTAAGAAGACCTGAGGTTGAGATTGATTTTACAAAGGTGAAGGTGGAAAATATTGAAGGCAAAACCGTTGTTACCTTCCCTGCAGGTGCTTTGCCCTTAAATAGCGGCAATACCTATGAATTTGAGCTAAATAGCATTGTGGACACCTCAGAGAACAGAATGGATCAAAGAACCCTTCTTCCTTCCTTTAGCACGGTAGCGCCTATGGTTGAAATTTTAAAAACCATACCCCCGGCTGATCTGGATATGACCTTTGAGCTGGCACCCCAGGTTTCGGAAACAAATGATGATACATTTTTTGACATTGTGTTTAAAAGCAGCGAAAATGTAAAGTTCGAGGTTTATGAGAAACAGGAAGGCGATACTGCGTTCACATTGATTCAAAAGGGCGAAAACAGTGTAGTGGCTGTGGAAAAGGATAAATCTATTTCTTTGCGCAATATAGAGGATAAAACCTTAGGCAACCTTGCGCAGTATGATTATGAGAAGTTCAACAAGAAGTTTGAGGATAAGAAAAAAACGGAATACGGAATCAAAATTGTTGCCATTAATGGAGATACCGATAGAAGAGGTTGGTCCAGCACAGTAACCTTTGATGTGAAGTGTATCATTGGCGGCAGATCAGGCTTAAGCCCTGTTTCCGATAATCCTACGTTGCAGTTTGACCGTGCGTTGAGTGAAGGCGATATTACTGTGGTAAATTACCCAAAGGATTTTAATGTGAAGGTTTATTTTACCGATATGATTGTACCGCAATTTGCAGAGAACTATCCGAAGCTTGATAACGAGGGTGCAGTACAATTGATCGGTGATACGCTGATTAGGCCTCTGGTGAAAACGGATAGGCCGGCAACCTTCTATTATCTGATTGCGCCGACAGGTACGGTAGACGAGCCTACACCCGAGGGTATTATGGATGGGAGATATAAGCCCCAGGGCGGAGTTTCCGGCACGTTTATCATCCCCAGCGGAAATACGGAATATCAGCTTCGGATAGAAGGCCTAAAGCCGGAGCAGAAGTATATAATGTACTGCTTCCTGAAAGGAACGCCTGCGGCAACGTCTAAAATGGAGGAGATTCCATTTGAAATGACGGACGTGGAATCGCCGAAGCTCACTGCAAAGGTCGTTCGCAGATATGAAACCTCTGCGGAGATTGAGATTGAATCAGACATAGAGGCCGACGTTGATTGGATTGTATATGATCGTGCATCTGAGCCTGCGGAGATTACTGCGGATTACATTCGCAACAAACAAGAAACGGTAGATATCAGACCCATTGATTCCGGCGGTCCTGTGAGGGTATCTATTAAGAAGGATGCCACTTCCGCAAAAGAAACCATTACAATAGAGGGGCTGGAACGATATGTGTATTATAATTTCTATGCAGTTGCCAAGAGCGTGGCCGGCGGAGATGATTCATTTGTTTCAATAAAAAATATAACACCGGTGGACACCGCAGGCCCTACGGTGGAACTAACAACACAAATAACCGGAGAGACAGAGGGTCCTCGGCCTACCTACACTGGTACTGTGACATTAATCTTTAGCGAGCCCATGTTTTATATTCCTTCAGAAGAGGAGGATTTGAAGCCCCTTACCCCTCAAATTTTTACGCAGGCATTGAAGGGCTCCAGCGGGGGAACATATACGTTGGGAAAACGTCAATCCGTACCTGTGAAGGATGGGAATGCCCTCATCAATATTGAAATTAACTTTTCCGGCGTCAGCAATGGTTCGGTAATCTATATACCTTATGGATTATCAGACAGCAACTCCAACATTGCCGGCAAGCTTTCCATGGTATTTGTTCCGGGACAGGGCGGCACAGACCCATATTGGGAGCATAAATTTGTTCGATAAATCGAATAGGTGCAGTAAATTTTCAAAGAAAAAGTATGTTTATTTGGGCGGACAGATGGTTGTCCGCCCATTCTTTGTTCTTCTGCCCGTTTTATGGGCGAAAAGGAAGAGGGATAAGGGAATAGGTTGCGTAAATTGAAAAAGGGATAAAAAGAGACATCGTCTGCAGTCTTTGATAGAATGAAGTAACCACACACCATTCTGAAAGGAGACAGCAAACCATGTCCGAAAAAATTGTACAGTGAAACGAGGAAGTAATCAAGGGGCAAATTAAAGAATTGGTTCGGGGCAGCGTGGAAGAAACGCTCACCTACATGGCGGTTTCCTTTGAGCTTTGGACGCGTATCCGCACCAATAACGCCATTGAGCGCCTCAACCGTGAGATCCGCCGCCGCACACGCGGCGGAGGCTTTCCCTGGCGGCAACTCCGCCCTTATGCTGGTCTGCGCTAGACTGCGCCATGTAGCTGGTACTCAGTGGGGAAACAAGAAATACATGAATATGAAGCATCTGGAGGCGACCATGGACGACAGTTCATCGGCTGATTGACCTCCTCTCATATGAGACTGCAAACCAATTTGCGCATAACTCTTGACACTACCGGTGGTTAAAGGTGCCGGATGAATTTAAGGAGGAAGAAATATGAAAAAATATAACACATTGCATGAAGTGCCCACATGGGCAAAGCCTATGGTGAAGGATATGCAGGATAAAGGTTGTTTCTCTGATAAAAACAAGATGGATCCGACGGATGATATGCTTCGTGCTATGGCATTAGTAACAAGGTATTTAGAGAAGAAAAAATAAAATATGAGATAAATTATAAAAAAATTGGGAGCAGAATCTCAGCAAATACTCATAGTAGTTTGACAACATCATAATTGGAGACTATTTCGTATTCTATAATTATGATGTTGTCAATTCAAGTACTTTCATATGATTATTTTGTAAACAATGATTAAGCTGGTTCAAAAATTTTTGTAATCGTCCAGTTACCATTGTGAAACCTGGATGTAACAGTAACTGGTACAAAACTACTTGCATGAACTAATTCATTGTCTTCAATTAACTCATAAGAATATATATAAAATGATTTGGCGCCAAAAAACCAATGTAAAGTAACTACAGGAGTTTTAAATGTTTTCTCTTCTATGTTAGAGTTTGTTTTCTTTTCTATTAAAAAAAATCGGTATTTCTATAGCATAATTTCTTAAAATCCCCATCAGAAATTATTGTAGGATAAGATTATTGATTCCTATACTTTTGTTACTAGTCTGAAGAATTGTATTTGTTTTAATACTAAGTATCCGGCTTCTCTGAATAGTATTTTCAAAATCGAGAATAATACCTAGACGAGAGGAGTGAATTATAAATGTTTAAACATGAAAAACAGCTATTACATCCCGTAAGCATAGAAAGACCTAATCCCCAATATGCGGTTTTACTACAGGAGCAATTAGGTGGCGGCAACGGTGAGCTTAAAGCGGCTATGCAATATATGTCTCAGAGTTTCCGCATTAAAGATCAACAAATTAAAGATTTATTTCTTGATATTGCGGCTGAAGAATTAAGTCATATGGAAATGGTGGGTCAAACCATTAATCTGCTGAATGGACATGACGTTGATGCATCGGCTGTAGGCTCTGGCGAAATTCAAAGCCATGTTATATTGGGGCTTAATCCCGGACTTATTAATTCTTCAGGATATTCTTGGACAGGTGATTATGTCACTGTAACTGGTGACCTTTGTGCTGATCTTCTATCCAACATAGCTTCAGAACAGAGAGCAAAGGTAGTATATGAATACCTATACCGTCAAATTGATGATAAAAAAGTCAAGGATACTATTGATTTTCTTCTTAACAGAGAAGAAGCTCACAACGCTTTGTTCCGTGAAGCTTTTAATAAAGTACAGGATACAGGGTCTAATAAAGATTTCGGAGTTACAAAAGATTCCAGAATTTATTTTGATCTGTCAAGCCCTTCTCCAATCAATGCATTTGGCGATACAAAGGCTAATCCGCCAAGTTTTAACAATCCAAATGCTTAAATGGTGTTGAAGATTCTAGTAAGACACCAAATTGAAAAAATATATATTTCTGCATATTATAAATAAAGAAAAACCCCTTAGAAACCTTGATTTCTAGGGGTTTTTTCTTTCTGCACTCTACAGGATTTGAACCTGCGGCCTTTCGGTCCGGAGCCGAACGCTCTATCCCCTGAGCTAAGAGTGCTTAAGTTGCACTATATATTCTACATGGATATAGATAGCTTGTCAAACAATTCCGTTTCGATTATGTAAAAAAAATGTTAAATCACTAAAAAACAGCGTTTTGCCGTTATATTACTGCTGCATAAATCAAAACAAAGATATTTTTGCTAAAACAGCTTGAAAATTCGATCTTTTTTCTCATAGATAGTGCATAAATACAAAAGCGTAAGAAATACAAAAAGATACATATCACAATTTCTTCTGGTTATATAATAATTATTCAAAATCTAATTATTAAATGTTATTAAATGCGTGGGCTTTCTATTGAAAAGCATGGTTTATTATGCTAGTATTAATATATTCTTAGCTAAAATTAGCATATCTTGACAAAGATATGCATAAAAAATGATTATTTATTAATAAACAAAAGCTTTTATTGGGCAGATGTTTATATTAATACAATGAATTGATTTTTGGAATTTATTTCGAGATGATAGAAGCAATGGGCTTGTAAGGATGCAAGGAAAAATAATGAAGGAGGTGGTTGCTTGAATACTACTTCTGTTTCGGTACACAAATCCATTCCGGAAAACAGTAAGCTAGAGATGAAAGCAAAGAACGGCAAAGGGGAGGATAGTTTTAAGGATATGATAAAAAATGCATCCTCAAAAAAATCTTCTGATTATAACGGGAAAGCTGTGGAGAATAAGCCTACGGACAAAGCAAAAAATCCGACTGCTACACAAGGTGATGAAGAAGCCTCGAAAGAGGATAGCAGAGAGATTGGCCAAGTGGGTTTATTCCTTTTGCCACAAGGGGGAATCGACCCCATGCAATTGGCAAAGGCAATACAAGACTCGGTGGGACAAGCTGTTTCTGAAGATCCTCTTTTAACAGAAACGCAAAACGGTGAGGTACTCGTTGGTGTTAAGGAAGCGGCAATCAATCTTTCCCAAACAACACCTGCCACAGTACCGCAAAAGCAGGCCGGCGGCACAGCCCCTCTGGCGTATACAGCACAGCCTCAGCAAGAAGGCGAAGAACAAGCACAGCTCCGGCAATTGCCCGGACAGGATAGTCAGGATCGTACTGTGAATGCAGCAAGCAATCATTCCCAAGAGGGGACGGAGACAAAACAGGTTCTTGAGCCCAACGAAAAGGCAGTCCCCTTGTCCCAAGAGAAAGAAATGCCAGGCAGTGAGGCTGTTGGGGCGGCGGCAAAGCCCATCTCCGGGGGAAATGCTGAGGAAAGCACAGTGATGATTAAGGTGGGAGATACGGCCTTAAATTCTTCTTGGGAACAGGTTGCAAAAGAGATCGGCAACATGGTTGTTGAAAAAATCAACAATGAAATACAAAAAGTAAGTATCAAGCTAAATCCAAAGGAATTAGGCGAAATTAATGTGGAATTTTCCATAGATAACGGAAGAATTTCTGTGGATTTGCAGTGCAGCAACGAAGGAACCAAAGCCTTGTTGTCTGCAAATTTAGACTCCCTGTCTAAAGTTGTGCAGTCTAGCCTCATGCAAGAGGCCAATGTAAATATTCAGTATGAAAAAGCGGAAGCACAAAATACCGGCAATGAAGATTTTGACGGCAAAGGCCAAGGGCGGCATCAGGGAGATGGCAATGGCAGAAGAAAAGAACAGGCACAGGCAGACATGGATTTTGCACAGAAATTGCGGTTAGGCATTGAGAATATAGATGGTATGGAGGTATAAGGATGTCTGGGATGAATGACTATATGATGAATATTTCCGGCAGCACTGCTACAAGCGCTTCGTCCTTGACCACGCAGGCAACGGGGAAAAGTTATTTGGATATGGATGACTTTTTCAAGCTTTTGGCGTCGGAGCTGCAAAATCAAGATATGACAAACCCTATGGACACCAGCGAGTTTATGAGCCAATTAACACTGATGTCTACCATGCAGGCCATTACGGATATTACAAACGTTTCGTTGATCTCCTATGCGGCCTCTTTGGTGGGCAAGGATGTGACTGTCGGGCAGGTGAGCAGCAGCGGAACCATCACGGAAATTTACGGAACAGTCACCGGCACGGGGATGTATGCCGGGCAGCAGGTTGTTTTCGTAGATGGAAAAAGCTATGCCTTATCCTCGATTATGGCGGTGGGTAAGCTGCCTGACAAGGAGCCGGAAGCGGCTTCCACAGGAGAAGGCGATCTATAAAAGGCAAAATGAAATTTACAGGATTTATGCAATACAGTTGATTCTTTCAAATAAAACGTGGGTGTAACAAGGAAGGAGATTTTATAGTATGGTAAAATCAATGTTTTCAGGAATTGCCGGGCTTCGTGCCCATCAGCAAAAGATGGATGTTATCGGTAATAATATTGCAAATGTAAATACTTATGGTTATAAATCAAGCAGAGTAACCTTTAAAGAATCCATATATCAAACAACCTCATCTTCAAGCGACGGCGGTGACGTTTATGGTGGCACAAACCCTTCTCAGGTTGGGTATGGTTCTCAGGTGGGAACCATTGACTTGATGTTTTCAAGCGGGGCATATGCACCAACAGACAGCGCAACAGATTGCATGATTGATGGTGAGGGCTTTTTCATTTTAGGCGAAAAAGGGATGAGCACAGAGATAGATACCGAGGATCCTGTGGGAATTTCGGAAGAAATGTCCAAGTTCAAGCTTTCCAGAGTGGGTAATTTTAACTTTGATGGCGGTGGATATTTGGTTGATGGCAGTGGAAACGTGGTTTATGGCTATAAATATGGAACGGATGGAAATCTGGACACCGAAAACCTTGTACCTATGACGGTGCCTAGGGTGGACACAGAAGGAAACATTGTTGCCGATGGCGATACTACCGGCACGCCGATGAAGCTGAACAGCATCAGTATTTCCAAGAACGGTGAGATTACAGGTACTGGCCCCGATGGAAAAACGGTAACCGTAGGCGTGCTTGCCCTTGCAAATGTGCCAAACCCCAATGCCTTGGAAAAATCTCAAGGGCCATATTACTCCATTCGTGAAAACACTGGCGAGGTTATGCCCTTTGAGCCCACCCAAGGTACAACAGGCCAAATTTTGAATTTTGGCTTAGAAATGTCGAATGTGGATTTGGCAAAGGAATTTTCAGATATGATCACAACACAAAGAGGTTTCCAGGCGAATACAAGAATTATTACCGTTACCGATGAGATGTTGGAAGAATTGGTAAATATTAAGCGATAATGTATAGCGCAAAAGGCGCATTTTAGCTGCATAAGACGTAGACCGCCGCCAAATTGGCTGCGGTTTACCCTTCTTCTTGAGAGAACGGAAGGGGGTGCTTCAAAAGATTCTGATTGACGGAGGATGCCGAAAGCAGTGTTCCACTGGCAGTTTTCCCGGGATATTGGTATTTTTTAAAAATCTTTGAAAGATTGATGCGTAGTACGGGAGGGCAATATGATAAAATTAACGAAGCTGAACGGTGAAAGATTTGTTTTAAATTGTGAGCAGATTGTTGCGATTGAGTGTATCCCCGAATCCAAAATACTGCTGAATAATTTGAGCTTTTACATAGTGCGGGAAACACCCGATGAAATTATCGATAAAAGTATTAAATACCTATCGGCGATACATACTTTCAATATATGTCCGAGGGAATAGAGGCTGATTGACTTATAGAAATGTGGATTTTGGAGGCGTGTAATGGACTTAACGACGTTCATAGGGTTACTGGCAGGCGCAGCCCTTGTATTTTATGGCATCGGCATGGGAAATTTAGGAAACTTCTGGGATATTCAGAGCGTGCTGATTGTAATAGGAGGTACCTTTTCTGCATTGATTGCAAGTTACCCGGCAAGGGTTTTAAAGCAGTTACCAAAGCAGGTGAAGGTTCTTTTGAAGAATCCGTATAATCCCAGAGAATATATTGAACAATTATATGAGCTGGCGATTATTGCCCGCAAAAGTGGGCTTCTTGCACTGGAGGAAAAGGCCAATGCAATGGAAGATCCCTTTTTTCGCGAAGGGCTGATGCTGATTGTGGATTCAACCACACCCCAGCAGGTAAGCGAAATTTTGAATAATTCATTAGATTATATTGTAGAAAGACACGATGAAATTACTGCGTTCTATGAAAAGGGCGCCAGCTATGGGCCAGCCTTCGGTATGATCGGGACGCTGATCGGCTTGGTGAATATGCTGATGTCAATGAATATGGATGACGGCGCAGATGGGATTGGCAAAAACATGGGTATTGCGTTGATTACAACCTTCTACGGTTCCATGCTTGCAAATTTATTTTTTATACCCATTGCCAAGAAGCTGCAAGTGCGCAGTGATGAAGAAAGCTTATGCCGAAGAATTATTATAGAAGGGATTTTGGCAATTCAAGCGGGTGAAAACCCAACATTCCTGAAGGAAAAGCTGATTGCCTATTTACCCCAGTATCAGAAAAAAGAAAAAGGGAGAAAAGGTAAGGAAGCTGCTGCCGAGGAAGATTAATAAATTTTATTTTGAAAGGATATGCAGTTGTGTTGCTTCCTTAAGATGGAAGTATGGTTGCTTTGAAAAAGCCATCTCCTAATGGGGAACATTTTTCACACAAAGGAGGAAAAAGACAGTGAAGAAAAAAAGGGGTGGAGGCATTTCTAATGATTGGATGAATACCTATAGCGATTTGGTGACTCTGCTTCTATGTTTTTTTATATTGCTGTATTCAATATCATCCGTGGATAGTGCAAAGTGGAAAATGATTGTAAAGAGCTTTAACCCCTCTGGTGGGGAAGTGAGCCAAATTGTAGAGGATGCAGAAGCCTCAAACGGGACTTATGATGTTGAAGGCGGTATCTTAGACGAGGGCGGAGAGATTCAGTTCGCAGATGATTTCGATGAAATGTATTATAAATTATCAAAATATGTAGAAATGAATGGGCTTTCAGCCGATGTTGAGGTTACAAAAGGGGATGGATATACCTTTATTACTTTTCGGAACAATATTTTCTTCGATGGCGACAGCTATGTGCTGAAGCAGGAGGGGAAGGATGTGTTGGATCAGTTGTGCAATGTCATTGATAATGTGGATGATTCCATCGGGGAAATTCAGATATTGGGGCATACTTCCCAAGCAAGCCCCACAGAGAAAAACGAAGTGGTAAGCGACAGATTTTTATCCTCGAATCGTGCTTCGGAGGTGTTGGTGTATATGCAAAAGAAAAATATTATTGAACCGGTGAAGCTGGTTTCCATCGGCTTTGGACAGTTCAGACCAATCAGCTCCTTCGAGACAAGAGAGAGCAGGGCAAAAAACAGAAGGGTCGAAATCATCATTTCCAAAAATGACAATGTTGTGAAATCCTTAGATAACTATTATAATGAGGTATATGGAACAAGCGGCAGCGAGCTGCAAAACTAAAGGATACAAAGAAAATATAAAAATTATTCTGCAGCATCATGCTGAAAAACGCTGTTTGTCTGGCCGAGGATCGTTCTTTGGGCGTATGGACAGGGTGTAGAGTTATGAAAGCATTCGCTGGTTTGTTTCAGGGGCAATAATTTTTATCGAAATCTTGGACGGCAAAATTAGCCGGTTTCCAATTATATAATGGTAGGGGTGAATGCAAAAAATGTCAGAAGTATTAAGCCAGAGTCAGATAGACGCACTTCTTGCCTCGGTCGTTGGCGGAGGCAGCCTCGAAAGTACTGTTTCTAATGATACTGGCGAGAAATACAGAAAGTATGATTTCTATAGTCCGAAAAAGTACACAAAGGACAAATTAAATATTATTAAAAACACCCATGAAAATTATTGCAGGCTGGTGTCTTCCAGGATCAACAGCCTGCTTCGAGCGTCCAGTCAAGTTTCTCTGGTTACGGTGGAAGAGGAACGGTATTATGAATTTAGCAATGCCTTGTCAGATAACGACGCACTGACGGCAATCAATGCATCCTTGAAGACGAAGGAAACGGGCGGTATGGTTTTTGTACACATTACCACGCCGTTAATGCTAAGTATGATTGACAGAATGCTGGGCGGGAAGGGTGAAGAACCGCAAAATGTAACTTCGCAATATTCCTATACGGATATAGAGCTGTTACTCTACGAAAATATTACAAAATATTTGGTAGGCGTTATGAAGGATGCTTGGTCGAATTATCTGGAAATTGATTTTGAAATTGATAAGGTGGAAACCTCCCATGGCATCATGCAGGAAATCGGCATGGATGAAATTGTGGTTATTGTAGTCATTGAGGTAATTATAAATAATGTTGCAGGCAAGATTAACATCTGTATCCCAAGTACCATGCTGACAAATATTTTTGGGATACTGGAAAGCAAAAAATCTCCCAATGCCCGTGCGTCCGGAGGGACTGAGGATGATATATCCAGGGATATTTTTGAATCCATCAAAGAATCGGATCTGGATGTATCCGCCAAAATTGGTGATGCTACAGTAATGCTGCAAGATATTTATGATCTTAAACAGGGCGATGTTATTGATTTGAATCGTGCCCAAGGCTCATTTGTTGATATTTTTGTTGAGGATACGATCTGGTTTCATGGAAAGCTGGGTGTTCATAATAAAAATTTAGCAGTGAGAATAAGTGAAATAAATAATAATTAGAAAAAGCCAAAGGGGGGATTAATTGTTATGTCAGAAAAGATTTTTAACTCTTTAGAGATGGATGCCATTGGTGAAATTTTAAACATCAGTCTTGGGGCATCCGCCACAGCGGTTTCTACCATGCTTGACAGAAGAGTTGATATTACTGTTCCAACCGTAATGATTTCAAGTAAAGACACATTTGAATTTACATATATGGAACCGGCAGTAGCTGTGGAAATCACCTATGTTTCGGGATTGAGCGGCAATAATATCATGCTGCTGAAAAGACATGATGTGAAGGTGATTGTTGAGATTTTAATGGGAACGGAAATTCCCGAGGATGAATTTGAGCTGAATGATATCAACATGAGCGCAATACGAGAGGTAATGAATCAGATGATGGGGTCCTCCTCTACGGCTCTTGCGGAGCTGATTGGGGAGTCTGTCAATATTTCAACACCTACGTCCTTTGAAATCAATACGGTAGCGGAGTTTGCCGAAAAGTATTTGTTGGATAATGAGCCTATGGTTGTTGTAAGGTTTTCGTTAAAGGTGGAAAATTCTCTGGAAAGTGAATTTTTAAACATTATGACCGTAGACTTAGCAAGAAAACTCATTTCCGGCTTTGGTCTGCCTGCGGGCATGGGGGAAGAAGCACCGGCAATAGCTGAGACTCAGGAAATGAATTACCCAAGTTTTGAGGAGCCTGAGGAAGCCGCCGAAGCCTCCGCAGAGGAAGAACCCGTGGATCTTTCCGCGGGGCGGATGATGAGTCAGGAAGATATTGAAAAGCTGTTGTCACAAAGTATGCCGCCGACCCCGGAACCGCCGACCCCGGAACCGCCGACCCCGGAACCGCCGACCCCGGAACCGCCGGCCCCGGCAAAGGAAGAACCGAAGTCGGCGGCCCAGCCGGAGCCGCCTAAAGCGGCGTCTCAGCCGAGCAATACACCGGGCTATGTCCCCGGGGAACCGAAGGTGATTCAGGTGAAGCGTAATGGAGAACTGAGCAATATCCCGGGGGGACAAGAACGAGCGGAAAATCTGGATTTGATTATGGGGGTCCCCTTGGAGATTTCCGTGGAGATCGGCCGCACAAAGAAAAATGTACGGGAAATTCTTGAGTATAACAAGGGTTCTCTCATCGTTTTGGATAAGCTTGCCGGTGAGCAGGTAGATATTTTTGTAAATGGACAGTGCATTGCAAAGGGCGATGTGGTTGTTGTAGATGATAATTTTGGCGTACGTGTTACAGAGGTATTAAAAAAATTTTGATCCGCAGCGTATAAAAGGGATTAGGATAGGAAAAGAAAGGAATGAGTATAATGGCTAAAATTTTATTGGTGGATGATGCTTCTTTCATGAGAATGATGATTAAAGACGCCCTTACAAAGAACGGATACAGCGATATCTATGAAGCGGCTGATGGTGTGGAAGCAGTTTCCAAGTATACCGAGGTAAAGCCCGATTTGGTAATTATGGATATTACCATGCCAAACATGGATGGCTTGGGTGCATTAAAGGCAATCAAACAACTTGACCCGGCTGCCAACGTGGTAATGTGTTCCGCAATGGGTCAGGAGGCTATGGTAATTGAGGCGATCAAATCCGGCGCGAAGGATTTTATTGTAAAGCCCTTTAAACCCGACAGAATTTTAAAGACGGTAACAACTGTGCTTGGCTAAGCCGGACAGGAGGAGAGACTGATTTTTGAAGATTTCTTTATGGTTTTTATTACTTTTTTAGCAGTAATATTGATTTTGTTTTTAAGCTATTGGTTTACCAAATATATCGGAACAAAAACAATGGGAGTCAAGGCCTCCAGACATATGGAAATTGTGGACAGACTTCCCATTTCCCAAGATAAATCCATTGTTGTTTTGCGGGTACAAAAAAGCTATTATCTTTTATCTCTATCACAAAGCGGCGTTGGGCTCATTAAGGAATTGGAAAATGCGGATGAGCTGGATTTCCAAAGGCAGGAGCCCCTTGGGGGCAAGGGAGAGTATGATTTTAAAGAAGTATTAAGCCAGTATTTTTCGGGCAGAAAGAAATAAATTCCGGCGGGCTGTTGGCTTCCGCCGGACAGCAAAGCCTGCGAAACGATATGGAACGTACGAGGAGTTTACCATGAATGATGCTTTTATCAATATAAACGGCGAACAGGTGCAATCCTTGGAAATGATTTTGATGATTACCGTGCTTTCCCTGTTGCCATCTATTATTATTATGATGACATCTTTCACTAGAATTATTATTGTGATGTCATTTTTACGAAATGCGTTGGGAATGCAGCAAACACCGCCAAATACAGTTTTGGTAGGAATTGCGCTGTTTCTCACCCTTTTTATTATGTCTCCTGTACTCAGTCAGGTAAATGAACAGGCGTATGTACCCTATAAAAACCAGGAAATTACGGGACAGGAGGCCATGGATCGTGCTGCGGTGCCCATGAAAACCTTTATGCTGAAGCAGACGGAAATGGACACGCTGGAAATGTTCATGGATTTTTCTGGAGAAGAGCTTTCCGAAAGCTACGAGGAACTGCCCCTAACGGTGATCATCCCCTCTTTTATGACCAGTGAACTAAAAAGGGCGTTTATTATCGGCTTCCTTTTGTTCCTACCATTTTTATTGATTGATATTGTGGTTTCCAGCACACTGATGTCTATGGGTATGATTATGCTGCCGCCGGCCATGATTTCCTTACCCTTTAAAATTCTGCTGTTTATTACTGTAAATGGCTGGCAGCTATTATTCTCAACATTAATTAAGGGGTTCAATTAGCCGGAGGGATAAGATATGACGAACGGAGAAGCTTTAGATATTATGCGTTCAACCATTATGGTTGCAATCAAAATCGGCGGGCCGATACTGGTGCTGAGTATGATTATCGGCGTTTTCATTTCTATCATACAGGCGGCCACTCAGATTCATGAGCAGACCATTACCTTTGTGCCAAAGGTGCTCTTGATTGCCTTGATCTGTATCGTCAGCGGCCCATGGATGCTTGAAACCTTGCAGGATTTTGTATATGAAATTTTTAAGCTGATGATTTAAGCATTGCAAGGGGATGAATTTTCTGCCCCAAGAGGGCGGAAGAAGAGGGTTTAAGAAAATGGAATTGCGGAGGCAGGGGAGCAAATGGATTTTTTTGAAAATTTTGTATTTTTCTCATTTATTATAATGAGAATGGCAGGCTTTGTTTTGCTAAACCCCATCTTCGGCAGAAAGAATATCCCCGGCATTATCAAATCCGGGCTGATTCTTGCTTTGGCTATGATTGTTTTCACCGCCCAGCCCCAACAGCAAATGGTGCTTTCGGGTATGTTTGAATATGGTGTGCTTTTAATCAAGGAGTTTGCGGCAGGGGGGGCGGTGGGCTTTGTGATCAGCCTGTTTCTTTATGTCATTATTTTTGCAGGAGAGATGATTGATATGCAGCTTGGTCTTTCCATGGCAAAGATATTTGATGTGCAGAGCAATGCTTCCATTGCCTTAAGTGCAACCTATTATAATATTTTGTTTATGTTCCTGTTTTTCGCTGTAGATGGGCATTTGGCACTGCTGCATATTGTTTTAAATTCTGCTCAGGTGGTTCCCTATGGCCAAGTGGTTCTGGGGCAGGCCTTGGCTCAGTCTATATTAGATATTTTTATACTATGTACGGGGTTGGCGCTGAAAATGGCATTTCCCGTGATTGCCATTGAGTTTTTGTGTGCGGTGGGCATGGGCATTTTAATGAGGGCCATTCCCCAAATTAATGTTTTTATTGTGGATATTCAGCTTAAAATTTTTGTGGGATTGGTGGTTATGCTTTTGATCTTCTCTCCCATTGCCGATTTTTTGAATACCTTGGTGCTTACCATGATAGATACGGTAAGAGAAACGCTGATCTATATGCACTAGGTGTGTATGTGCAAGAAGAGCCTTTGTAAAAAGCATTGCCATGCAAAATAAAAGACTTCCAAAGGGGGGGAGAACATTGGCAGGGGATTCCAAAACCGAAAGAGCCACGCCCAAACGAAGGAAGGACGAGCGTAAAAAAGGTAATTTATTAATCAGTAAGGATGTTATTACGGTAGTATCTCTGGTTGGGACTTTCTTTGTGCTTAAGACGTTGTTTCCTCAAATCGTTGAAAGGGTCTATACGTTTTTTTATAAGGCCTTTGACTATGCCCAAACCACGACGGAAATCACCAATGATTTTGCGTTAGAAGTATTCAGGCAGGTTTTGCTTGCGTTTTTTCAAATCGCCGCCCCCGTTATTTTGGCCTCTGCGGGGCTGTCCATCCTTGCAACGGTGGCGCAGACAAAGCCGATTTTTGTAACAGACAGCTTAAAACCGAAATTTGACAGAATCAACCCCCTTCAGGGATTAAAAAAACTGTTTTCTATAAAAAGCTTATTTGACGTACTGAAAGGCATTATCAAAATTTCCATATTAATTGCAATGCTGTATTCCTTTATTTCAAAAAGCATATTGTCCCTCTCCCGTACGGTGCAGGCGGACGTATTTCCCTCCAGTGTGCTGCTTTTGGATATGACCATGTCCCTTGTTTTTAAGATATGCTTGGCGTTTGTGGCCATATCCGTACTGGATTACTTCTTCCAACGGTGGGAATATGAACGGCAGATTAAAATGTCGAAGCATGAATTGAAAGAGGAATATAAGCAAATGGAAGGCGATCCCCAAATCAAAGGTAAAATTAAGGACGTACAGCGGAAAATGGCCATGTCCAGAATGATGCAGGCGGTGCCCAAAGCGGATGTGGTTATCAAAAACCCCACCCACTATGCCGTTGCCTTAAAATATGATTTGGATAAGGACGGCGCACCGGTGCTTCTTGCCAAGGGGCAGGACGCCGTTGCCCTACGCATTATAAAAACGGCCGAGGAACATGAGGTTTATGTTCTGGAAAATAAGCCCCTGGCCAGAGCAATTTATGCCACAACGGAGATCAATCAAGAAATCCCCGGGGATTTCTATGGTACTGTGGCAGAAATTTTGGTACACGTTTACAAGCTGAAAAATAAAAAGATACTTTAACCCGAAATGAAATCGAAATGGTGTGAGATATGAAAAGGCTATTCCAAAACTCAGTTTCATTATTTGTAATTGTCATTGTATTATTATTACTTATTCCCTTAGAGCCCTTTGTGTTGGATATTTTATTTATTATAAATATATCCGTATCCCTCATTATTTTGCTGATTACCATGAACATAAAGGAGTCTTTGGAGTTTTCCATTTTTCCTTCGCTGCTTTTGATCACAACCCTGTTTCGCTTGGGCTTAAATGTTTCCTCAACCAGACTGATTTTGTCTAAAGCGGGACAGGCCGGTGAGGTCATTGCTGCCTTTGGCAGCTTTGTTTTGCAGGGAAATGTTGTTGTAGGTACAATTATATTCATTATTATTGTTCTTGTTCAGTTTATTGTTATTTCCAAGGGCGCCGAGCGTGTTGCCGAGGTAGCGGCAAGATTTACGCTGGACGCCATGCCCGGAAAGCAGATGGCCATTGATGCGGATTTAAACTCAGGGCTCATTTCCGAGGAAGATGCAAAAATAAGAAGATATAAAATTCAGAAGGAAGCGGATTTTTACGGCGCCATGGATGGTGCCACAAAAATTGTAAAAGGCGATGCCATCATGTCCATCATTATTACGGTGATTAACTTTATTGCCGGGGTAATCATCGGCTTGGTGCAGTCGGGTATGGGCTTTTCAGAGGTGCTGCAAATTTATTCCATCGCCACCATTGGCGACGGTTTGGTTTCCCAGATTCCCGCCCTTTTGATTTCCACCGCCACCGGCATGATTGTAACAAGAGCGGTGTCGGACGGAAGTTTGAATACCGACGTAGCCCGCCAGTTTTTGGCCCAGCCCCAAGCCTTGTTAATGGGTGGAGGAATTGTAGGCCTAATTTCCGTTATTCCCGGTATGCCAACCATTCCTTTGATTTTAACCGCGGCCATGCTCCTCTCACTGGGCTACTTTGCACGGAAAAATATGACCCTAGCCATTGCCCAGGAGGCCCAGACCATGGAGGTGCAGGATGCAGCGCCGGCAGCCACCGAGGAAGATTTTTATAAGGATGTCAACAATATTTATCCGCTGCTCACGGTGGAGCCCATTGAAATGGAATTTGGGTTTAGCCTGATTCCCTTGGTGGATGATGCGGGGGGCGGAAAATTGATCAATAGAATTGTGATTTTCAGGCGTCAATATGCACAGGATATGGGCTTTGTTATCCCCTCTATTCGCCTGCGGGACAGTGCCGCTCTAAACCCCAATCAGTACTCCATTAAAATTAAGGGAGAGCAGATTGCCTCGGGAGAGATCCTTGTGGATTATTATTTGGCCATTGAGCCCAATGAGCTGGCGGGTGAGGTGGACGGCATTGATACCATTGAACCGGCCTACGGCATACCCAGCAAATGGATATTGCCGGAGAATAAGGAATTGGCGGAAATTTACGGCTATACGGTGATTGATCCCCTGTCAGTTATGCTGACCCATATGTCAGAGGTGGTTGCACAGCACGCCTATGAGCTGTTATCCAGAACAGAGGTGTTGCAACTCATTGAAAATGTGAAGCACTCTATTCCCGAGCTGGTGGAGGAAGCCTTCCCAAATATTATTTCATACAGCAGCTTCCAGAAGATTTTATCAAACCTACTGAAGGAAGGCGTCCCCATTAAGGACTTGGTGACGATTATTGAATGTATTGTGGAATCCTCTGCGAGCACCAAGGATTTAGATATTATTACGGAAAATATTCGCGTGGCCTTAAAACGAACCATTACCCGCAAGTTCTGCGAGTCTGGGCAGATGAAGGTCATTACACTGGATGCAGAGCTTGAAAAGGTGATTGTTTCCAGTATGGCAAAAAGCGAGCAGGGCATTTACCTATCACTAAGCCCGGAGGTATTGCAAAAGGTTTTGATGCAGGTGGCGGAAAATGTGAAGAAATTCAACGATATTTCTTTAAAGCCGGTGATTTTAACAAGCCATGTGGTGAGAGTTTATTTCTATCGCTTAATTGAGCAGTTCTATCCAAATGTCAGTGTTATTTCCTTTAACGAGATAGCGAATAACGTACAAATTCAATCCATTGGAAACATTGTTTTATAACATAGGAGCGAATGAAATTGAAGAAAAAACGCAATGAAATGACAAATGAAGAGCTTTTTGCCGCATACAAGGCCACCGAAGACCTGACCATTAAAAATGAACTGGTTTTGCGGTATGTACATATTGTGAAAAATGTCGCCATTCAAATGCGGGGTGTTTTTCAGGACTTTGCCCAGATTGATGATATTGTAAACGAGGGTGTCCTTGCATTGATGACCTCCATAGATAAATTTGATTTGGATAAAAACATTAAGTTTGAAAGTTTCATTGCTAAGCGGATTCGTGGTATCGTGATTGATATAGCCAGAAAAAACGATTGGGTGCCCAGAAGCGTGCGAAAGGCCGCAAAAGATATTGATCAGGCTACGGGCGTTTTATATACCGAGCTGGGGCGAATGCCCGAGGATGAGGAAATTGCGGCATATTTAAACATTTCCCTTGAAAAATACCACGAATATTTGAAAAAAACCAATTTAATGAATGTACTTTCTTTTGAAATGCTGTTGGACGATACGGAAAATGGCGGGCAGCATAGCCAGATCATGAATACAAATATGGAAACAATGCCCGAGCATTATCTGGACAGCATGGAGCTGGAACGAGAGATCAAAGAAGGCCTGGAGGGCCTGCGGGAAAAGGAAAAGCTGGTAATTTCCCTGCATTATGCGGAGGATTTAAATATGAAAGAAATTGCGTCGGTTTTGGGGGTCAGCGAGCCTAGAATCTCCCAGATACACGCCAATGCGTTAAGAAAGCTAAGGCTGTTTTTGAAAAAGTAGGATTCTGAAGGAGGGATAAGATGTATAAAGGGTTTTATAATTTATCATCCAGTATGCTTACACAAAATAAAAATTTGAATGTAATCAGTAATAATTTAGCCAATGTTTCCACCAGCGGATATAAGTCAGACCGCATGATTTCCGGTACCTTTAAGGATGCGGTGATGTCCAGAACAGGCAATACTATACAAGGGGCGGAGGGACAGGCATTGGGCAATTCCTCCATGATTACCGTTCCCTATGAAACGGTAACGGATTTTACCGATGGCGCATGGGAAGAGACCGGCGGCAGCTTAGATTTTGCCATCCACGGCAAGGGCTTCTTTGAGGTGGATCAGCAGGGGGAAACCGTCTATACCCGCAATGGCTCCTTTAGTCTTGACCAAGAGGGCTATATTGTGCTGCAGGGCATTGGCAGAGTGAACGGTGAAAACGGTGCCATACAGCTGGATAGCGACCAGTTTCGTGTAGAGGCCGACGGCAGTATATACGATATGGCGGGGAACCTGAAATCCAAGCTGAAAATTGTGGATTTTGAAAATTATGAGGATTTGACCAAGGTTTCCGAGGGCGTTTTTGCCGGAGGAGCAGTGCAGGAAACCGATGCCACCCTGCTGTGGAAGTATGTGGAAACCTCAAATGTAACACCGGTGCGGGAAATGACTGATATGCTGGTGAGCCAAAGGACGCTGCAAAGCGCAGCCCAGGTTTTGAAAATGTATGATGCCATGGCACAGAAGGCCGCAACAGAGCTGGGCCGGGTATAGCATAAGGCTTTGTGTACACTGTGTAGGATAAAAAGCACCCCTTGGTGAAACTGCTTTTGCCAATGGGCATACTTGCAAAGGAGAATTGCTTATGGAAATGTCTTTTTATAATGGAAAGCTTGGTGCTGCTGCCCAGCAGGCCAAGATGGATGTTGTTGCAAATAATATCGCAAATGTGAGTACGGCGGGGTACAAGGCAAAAACAATGCGCTTTTCCGATTTGATGTATCATAATATGGAGGGGATTGACGGGACGGAAACCGATGCAAAATCCGGCAGCGGTGTAAAGGCCGACCGCACAAGCACTTCCTTTGAAAAAGGCAGCATAAACCTCTCCTCTTCACAAACGGATTTTTCCATTGAGGGCCGGGGATTTTTTGCATTGCAGAACCCTCAAACAGGGGAAAGAGTATATACCACCTGCGGAAACTTTGTTTTGGCTGAAAAAGGAGAAAGCTTTTATTTGGCCTCCAAGGACGGAAATTTTGTAATTGGAACCGACGATGAACCCATCAGAATAAAATCCGGCAGCGAAGAGGTTTGGGATCCGAATATGCAAACGGATAAGGACGGCAACCCCTTAGGGGGCATGGCAGTCAGCATTGAGGAGGCGGAGCCTGCGGTATTTGACTTCCCCAAAACCGAGGGAATGCTCAGTGTTGGCGACAGCAACTTTATTCCTGTTGAAAAGAACGGAGAGCCCGTTCTGGTGGAGGATGCAATGGTAACAAGGGGGAGCTATGAAGGCTCCAATGTGGATATTTCCAAGGAATTTACAAAGGTAATTGAAGCCCAAAGGGCATATCAGTATTCCCTTAGAATGGTGCAGACAACGGATGAAATCCAAAATTTGGTGAATAATTTAAGAAGCTAATGGAAGTATCAGCGGATTTGGAGGGACTATGAAAATCAATAAGTATGAGGAAATGAATGCGTTTGCCATAGATATGCTGCGTGAAATCGGCAGTATCGGCACTGGGAATGCGGCAACGGCTTTGTCCACCACATTGTCCGCAAAAATATCCATGTCCTTACCGGAAGTGAAAATTATGGGCTACAATCAGGTCATTGATTTCTTGGGCGGGCCGGAGAAAATTGTTTCTGCGGTTTTGGTGCATATGACCGGTGCGTTTAGCGGCATTATGTTATATTTGTTGGATATTGATTTTGTCAATATCGTATTTGAACGGCTTTCTCTTGACAAAATTGAGCACTTTGACGAGATTGATGAAATCAGAGCATCTGCCATAGCAGAGGTAAGCAATATTATCATCTCTTCCTATGCCAATGCAGTATCCCAGCTGAGCAGCATCCCAATCAACCTTTCCGTGCCTGCCATGGCGATTAATATGCTGGGGGGCATTATGTCTGTGCCTATGAGTGAATATGGATACGTTACGGATACCATTATGATTGTGGATGGAAAGTTTATTTACAATGGCGGGGAAATGACCAGTAATTTGATTATGCTGCCGGATATTAAGTCGTTGAATTTTTTATTGAATAAGCTAGGTGTTTTTAATGAGTAAAGAGATTACAGTAGGCATTGCGGATATGAAGTTCACCAGAATGGAAGGGCGCCTCATTACATATGCTTTAGGCTCGTGCGTTGGGGTTTGCCTTTATGACCCCGTTGCAAAAATCGGGGCCATGGTACATATTATGCTTCCGAAGAAGCTGGAAAACGGTGGGGATGGAAATGTCTATAAATTTGCCGATACGGGAATACGGGCCACAGTTAGAAAAATGGAAGTATTTGGCGCAGTCAAAAGGCGTATCACGGCCAAAATTGCCGGCGGTGCAAAAATGTTTGATATCCCCGGAGGGGGCGCACTGGGCAACATCGGCCAACGCAATGTAGAAAGCGTGCGACAGACATTAAAAGAAGAAAGTATTCCCATTCTCAGTGAGAATGTGGGTGCCAATTATGCAAGAACTCTGATTTTTGATTGCAGTAACGGACAGGGGAATATACGCTCCTTTGGAAGAAAGGAAGTTATTTTCTGAGTAGGGGCAGTTATCCGGAGGGGACGTCTTTTTTTGCCCTCTAAAGAAGAAAAATACCATGGGAAATTATTTTTCGTTTAAAAATGGGGTAGTATGCAGAAAAATATACTATGAACATAAATACAGTTTTTCATTGATCTGCCATGCTTCTCATGCAGTAAGGAATAGCCATAATTTTAATGGAGGTATTCATATGGGCGTAAAAAACAAAAGCGAAATTTTACTGGAAACGGGAACCAATGAAATAGAAATCATGGAGTTTAAAATTAACGGTAAGCTCTATGGCATCAATGTTGCCAAGGTGAGGGAAATCATGGTGGCCCAAGAGGTGACACCGATGCCTTTGGCCCATCCTGTAGTGGAAGGGATTTTCAAGCCAAGAGGCACGGTGATTACCGTGGTGAATTTGGCGAAATATTTATTTGGAGACGAAGCCGGTAATGGCGACAGAGATTTGTTTATTATCACGAATTTTAACAAAATGCATATTGCCTTTCGTGTGAACAGCGTGGAGGGGATTGTCAGACTTTCTTGGACAGACATTCAAAAGCCCGATAAAACAGTAAGCGGCGGCGAAGAGGGTGTTGCCACCGGAATTACGGAAATTCAAGGGGACTTGGTGGTTATTTTGGATTTTGAAAAAATTGTTTCCGAAATTGCCCCTCGTACGGGTATTCAGGCAGAGGATATTACCAAGCTTGGAGAGCGTCAAATGAGCAATGATCCTATTGTTTTGGCGGAGGATTCCATATTGCTGTCTAAGATGATTTTAGAATGTCTGCACCAGGCGGGCTATAAAAATGTTTTGAAGTTTGACAATGGCCAAGAGGCGTGGGACTATTTGCAGACCATTCAGGATGAACAGGCTCTGGCGGAGCAGGTATCTCTGGTGATTACAGATATTGAAATGCCGGCGATGGATGGCCATAGGCTGACAAAATTAATTAAGACCGACAAGCTTTTAAAGCAGATACCGGTTATTATTTTCTCATCCTTGATCAATGATGAGTTATATGTCAAAGGAAAGCAAATTGGAGCCGATGATCAGATCAGCAAGCCGGAAATTGGCGGCCTAGTAGAAGTGATTGATCGTTTGCTTGAAAAACGCAAAAATTCCCTTTAAGCTCGCCTTTCCCGTAGCAGAAAAAATAAAAAGCCCCATTGCAGCGGTTAGAAACACCACAGCTGCAATTGAGCTTTTTTTATGTTTAATGCAAGGGGTGCTCCTTTACCGTTACGCAAGCATTGGAGAGCTGTGTGGCAACGGCGGTTTTCAGCTTTTCCCGATAAAAGCTGATCAAAGGGATTACCTTTGGGTCGTCAATGACAATATATTTTGCGGGCAGATGGGTAAGGGACAAAGCAATGACGTCTGCGGTGCATCTTGGGCAGGTGCAAACGTCAAACAAGGCTTGGAACTCTTCCAACCGCTCCAACACCAATTTTTCATATACATTCACATAGTGAAAGGTGTGTTTTATCTCCGCCTCCATCTCCAAATCCTCTGCGGATTCTTGAGAGACGGCAGGTGCGGGCGATATCTCCGGGGCTTGGACGGGAAGGATGTCGTTGGAAATTTCCGTCTCTGCCGACGTTATCGGTGCTGCCGCCGGTTTTTCCACACTTGCGGAGGCTTCCTTTTCCAAAGGCGGTTGGGCAGGCTCCGTCTTTTTTACAGAGGCATCCTCTGTCTGGCCTGCCATAGCCCACAAATTTTCAGTAATTTTTTCGGAAATGGATTTATCATTGGAAGGTTCAATACCCATAAACCGTAAGTCATTTGAAACATCAGAACCGGTATTATCAATTTGCATTTGATCCTCCATAGCTTGATGTTCGTCCTTGGCTTTCGATATCAGATTTAGCACATGGGCGGTTTTGTTGGTTTTTCGCGCCATTTTTCTACCTCTTTTCTGAATAAATACAAGACAATACGACGGTGAGAAAGCTGTTTTTGCAGCTTTTCTACAGAGTATTATAAAAAAATGAATTTATTTTCCTGCGGCTTTGCAGCGGATCAGAACCTCTTCAATAAAATTGACATAGTCAAGGGTAGGCTTTGATCTGGGGGCGTACAAAAGGACGCAGGAGCCGTGAGCGGGGGCTTCTGCTACGGCCACGCTTGCACGAATTTTAGAATCGAATACGGAAGTATCCAGCTGCTCGGCAATTTCGTTTGCCATTTCTCCCACCTCAATGGCAAGGTTGGTACGCTTATTATATTTTGTCAATAGCAGCCCCAGCACGTTCAATTTTGCATTATAAAATTTTTTCACCGTCTGGGCGGTTTCCTTCAGCTGGGCAACCCCCAAAAGGCTTAAGATTTCCGGAATCATAGGAACAATCAAATGATCCGAACAAACATAAGCATTTACCGTTAAAATATTTAATGCCGGCGGCGTATCTATAATAATAAAATCATACTTGTCGGTAACAGATTGCAGGGCTTCCTTCAGAATATATTCCCTGCCGGAACGGTTAAATTCCAGCTCTGCACCGCTTAACAAAATATTGGAGGGGATAATATCGCCAGACTCCGTTTTTTGTATGACATCCTCCAGGTTTGCCGTGCCCCGAAAAACATCATAAATGGTTGCGGCATTTTCAATATCAAGCCCCAAAGAAAACCCAAGGTTTCCCTGCGGGTCGAGATCGATTCCAAGAACTTTATATTCTTGAAGTGATAAGCCTGTAATGAGGGTGGCTGTGGTTGTTGTTTTCCCCACGCCCCCTTTTTGATTTGTTAGTGTAATAATTACTGACACGAGTATCACCTCATATGGATTAAATTGTGAAACTAAACTATTAATAAAAGTATACTATATGTCGAAAAATAAGTATAGAGGGAAATTTGATAAGAATATTCCATGAGAATATCGTTATTTATATATTTATAATATTTATAAGGAGGTATATTATGGCAACGATTTCTAGCCTTACATCGTCATCATCCAGCAGTAATGTTTATGGAAGCCAGTCCAAGGGGATCGGCGGACTTGTCAGCGGGCTGAATACGGATGAGCTGCTTGATGGCATGACCATCGGCACAAGAACGAAGATTGCATCACAAAAGCAAAAAAAAACACTGCTGTCTTGGAAAACAGATGCATACCGCGCAATCAGCGATCAGCTGGTGAGCTTTGCAAGCAAGTACACATCTTATTCATCCACTACAAACCTTTACAGTGCGAGTTTTTATAGTAGAAGCGTTATTACGCCAAAGGGTGAAAATAGCAACGCCATTTCTGTTTCCGGTAAGATCAGCGGAAGCCAGCAGATGACCGTACAGGGAGTGAAGCAATTGGCCCAGAATGCCAGCTTTACCACCTCGGCGGCACTGTCTAACAATGCCATAGAGACAGGGGAAATCAGCTTCGAGGCGAAAGATACCTGCGCTGTTTCAGGGAAAAATTTTAATGTAAAATACGGCAACACCACCTACACCGTAACTATGCCGGAAAAAGAAGACGGCGGTGTGTATACAAATGCGGAGGAACTAGCGGAGGGTCTAAATAAGGCCTTAGAGCAGGTTGACATCGGCGGTGGCAAAACGCTGGGAGATGTCATGGAGGTTACTGCGCAGGGAGAGAAGCTGAACTTTAAGAATGACGACGGCGTTGGGAACAGCTTGAAAATTACGGGGGGAGATACAGATCTTTTGTCTGCCTTGGGTATCACTTCCGGGTCTTCCACGCTGGTAGATCAGAGCATTGGCGAGGCAGGTTTAGATGCAGTGGCTGACATTGATGCAAATGACCTGAAAAAGAACACAACCTTTGAGGAAAGAATGCTGGGGAAATCCGTTACCTTTACTTATAACGGAACGAAACAGGTGATCACCTTTGATGATAAAGAGGCATTAGAAAATAAAAATACATTTGAAGATTTTTTGCAAGGCAAATTAGATTCCGCCTTTGGGCAAGGCAGAATTGATGTAACGATGAGCGCAGACAACAAACTACAGCTGAAAACAGTGCTGCCTTCGGGGGAAGAAGATACCTCCTCTGTTTTGTATATGTACAGCTTGTCCACAGGCGTAATGGGCAAGGCTGGTGTTTTTGGCATTGCCAGCGGAACATCAAATAAGCTGAATATGACAGAACCCCTTGAAAACTCCGGGTTGAAAGGGATAGAGAGTGCGGGGCTTACCAAGGATACGGAGTATGAAATCAGAATCAATGGGGAAAGCATTAAAATAAAATATGAAGAAGGGAAAACCTCTCTTCAAGATATTGTAAATGCCATTAATAGCAATGAAAAAGCCGGCGTGAAGATGTCCTATCAAACAAATAGTGATTCCTTCTCCATTGTTTCAACCCAAAGCGGGGCATCAGGTGCCGTGGACATTGGAAAGATTACAGAGGAGAATGGCGAAAAAGAAGTTGAGTTAAATTCCTTAGAAAAACTGCTTTTTGGCAAGGCTGGCGGTACACCGCAAGGCAAGCCTGACGAGGTATTGAACGGAAACACGATTCAGGGGCAGGATGCCATTATCCGTGTGGATTATGACGGCGAAGGCGGTGCGGAAGCGCAGGAAATTTACCGTTCCTCCAATTCCTTCACTTTAGACGGCATGACCATTGTGGCAAACAAAACCTTTGGCTATGAAGGGGGCACTTATGTGCCAGATACAGAGGCCATTCAGTTTGACGCTAGTGTAGACACAGATAAAGTGGTGGATGCCATCAAGAATATGGTAGAGGCCTATAATGAGTTGGTTGAGATCAGCAACACCTCTGTGCAGGAAAAACGGGACAGAAATTATGTCCCCCTTACCGATGAGCAAAAAGAAGAGATGTCGGAAAAAGAAATTGAAGCTTGGGAGAAAAAGGCAAAGGCAGGGATGCTTTTTGGAGATTCTGCCATTTCCAGCCTCACCAGTGACCTGAGGTATGCTTTTTTAAATGTCGGTACTGAGGGTTTGTCTCTTGCGGATGCTGGCATTACAATTTCCTCCGATTGGAAAGATAACGGCAAAATAACCTTGGATGAAACAAAGCTGAAAACTGCCCTTGGGGACGATCCCGAGAAGATACAGAAATTGTTTACAGAGGAGCTGACGGACGGCAAATTGACAACAGGCGGCATTATATCAAGAATGAAGGCCGTTACGGAAAAGTACGCAGCAACCACAGGAGCAACCAAGGGAATTTTGATTGAAAGAGCAGGCAATTCAAAATCCCCCAGCTCTTTATTAAGCAATACACTGCAAAAGCAGATGGATGATATTGATGACATCATTACAAAGCTTGAGAGTAAACTAAAAACCGAGCGCACCAGATATCAGGATCAATTTACCCAGCTGGAGGTTATGATGCAGAAGCTGAATGCACAAAGCGGTTGGTTGGCGGAATACAGCGGCTCCTAATTTCTTGAAAGGATGGTAATATATGAATGGTTATGGATATCAGCATTATAAACAGCAGTCTATTAATACAATGACCTCGGGAGAGCTGTTGCTCCTTCTGTTTGATGAATGTGCAAAGCGGCTTACGAAGGCGGAAATGTCGTTAAAAAATTCCAATTTCCAGGAATTTGAGGGAGCCATGCAGCGGGTTTCCGAAATTATCAGATACTTGGATACAACGCTGGATAAAAGCTATGCAATCAGCCAGGAAATAGCAAAGCTGTATGAATATTTTCAATTTCAGGTTGCCAGAATCAAGGCCGGTAGAAACATGGAAGCAATACAGGAGCTTCGGGCCATGGTAATAGACCTGAGGCAGACCTTTAAGGAAGCCGACCGTCTGACGCAGATGGATTTGGTTAAAAATTAAACTTCGGAGGTTGTGCCCATGGCGGAACAAGTATATATGGCACTTACTTTACATCTTCAAAAAAAGTATAATAAGGTAAATGAGCTGCAAGATTTAACCAAGCAGATGGCGGAGTGCTTACAGCGGGACGATATGGTTTCTTTTCATCTTTTCATGAGAATGCGTGAAAAAACCATGCTTGAGATAGACAGCTTGGAATATGCCCAAGAGGATATACTCAAAGGGATGCCCACGGCGAAGGAGACGTTTGCGCGAGAGGCACTGACCGTTGAGGCCCATGAGAAAGGGCAGGAAACAGCAGAATTATGCCGGATCCATGAGATTTACAATAGCATAAAAAGAAGCCTGCAAAGCACAATACAGTATGATAAGGCCATCAGCTTGAAGGTGGGAGGAGAGAACTCCTTTTATAAGAAGTAGACCATCCTTCATAAAAATATTTTTGTTTACAGCAAAAGGGCTCTTCCGTAGAAGGCCCTTTTTTTGCATTTTTTATTTGCGCCGGAAAACAAGGTTAGGCAGCTTTCTCAATGGACCAGAAGGGCCCGCCGGAGCTTGCAGAATATTTTGCTTCTTCTAATATGGTTTCCGCATCCCAAGCCTGCCGGCTGTTATCAGCACTTTGAGAATCCGCCAGCAATACCTTTCCCTCTGCCGTTACCCCCCGCAGTATAATAAAATGCCCTTGGGAGGTAAACAACCCTTGATCCATCAGCACAACAACCAGCTTTCCCTTAGAAAGCTCATCTAATATCGTTTCCTTTGTAGGGCTGCCCAGGCTTTTTGATACCAGCCCGTAATTTTCGGCGCCCTTCGGAATAATAGAATGGTAAGAACCGCTATCGTTGGCAAAATGACCATGATCAAAGGCCCACTTTGCAACGTTATCCGGTGTTACTTTATTGTCTGTGAGGGTACTTGCAACCATGGCAAGGGTGGTTGGGCCGCAGCCAAAAACACCGATGACGTTGTCTCCGCCATAGATTGCCGTTTCCCACCGGGGATCGGTTTGAGAATAATACACCAAATCCATGGTGTCGGATTTTAAAATGGTCTCACCATCGTCCGTCTCCTCTGTCTCCTCGGGCTGCTCGGTTTTAGGCTCCGCCGCATTGTTTTCCTGTTCCATGGCTTTGGCCAAGGCTTTGGCTTCCCGTTTTGCATCAAATTCCGCTTTTTCCGCTTTTAGGGTCAGCACCAGCTGTGAGGCATTGGCAGAAGTATCCTGAATAAAATAATCGATATCCCAAGGCGTAACCCGGGTCGCAAATAAATACAAAAAGCATAGGAAGCTGATATAGGTCCCTATGAATGCTGTACTAAGAAATTTTTTAAATATGCTATTTCGTTTCCGTTTTTTCATATTATCCAACCATATTTCCCTTTGCTTACGTCACCAAGAATTTTACCGTTTTGCATTGTGATAACACGCTTTTTCATAATATCTACAAACTCTTTTGCGTGTGTGGCGATAATCACCGTAATTCCCAACCGGTTGATTTCGCTAAATAAAGACATAATATCCAGTGCAGATTCGTAATCCAGATGTGCAGTGGGCTCATCTGCAATGATAATTTGTGGATTATTCACCACAGCCCTTGCCATCAGAATTTTGAAGGTTTCCCCTCCTGATAAGTTAGGGGGATATTCATTCATTTTCTTTGTCATTCCCACAAGCCCTAAGGCCAAGGGGATGGATTGGCGGATTGTTTTACCGGAATGTCCTGCGGCTAACATAGGAATCTCTAAATTTTGGTAAATTGTTTTATGATCAATCAATAAGCATTCGTTGTTCACGATACCCAGAAGCCTTCTGTAATAGGGAAAGTCTTTTTGGGGCAAATTGGTTAATGATAAAGAGTTTACGAGGATATCACCGGAGGTGGGCTTCAGCTCACCCGTTAAAAGATTGATGAATGTACTTTTACCGGAGCCCGTTTTCCCCACAAGAAAAACAAAGTCTCCATCTTTGATTTCAAGCGAAACATTCTTCAGTCCAATCTCATGATTTGGATAGGTTTTTGATACATTTTGGAATAAAATCAAAATTCTCATACCTTTCAAACGAGTTTGTTTCAAATAAATTTGCTTCAAAATAGGACAATATCCACCTTTTTTAGTATAACACCGAAGCCAAAAAATGTATATAAGGCTAAATGATAGAAAAGAAAATGTTTTATTGTCATTTTTTCTTTATTTTATCCAAAAATATTAATTAAATTCCAGAGTGCCCATAATTAAAGGGTTCTGGGAGCAATCTTTGAGTTTCGTCAAAAAAACGTCAAAAAATATTATTAATTTTTCGGGCTGCTCTTTTCATCATTTCGTCTGTGACATGAGAATACACCTTCATAGTCATTTCTACATCGTGACCCAATATAGAAGCAGCGGTTTTAAAGTCAACGCCGTTTGCTATTAGAGCAGTCGCATAGGTATGACGAAGCATGTGCAAATGAACATTTAATCCTACTTTTTTTGATATATTACGGATGCAGACTGGGAGTGAATCGGGTGCAAATGGAAAAACTCTGTTATCCATATTAACTACATTATAAGCCATTTTATACTCCATTAACTGATTTGCCGTAGTTTCGGATATGGGAACAATTCTTTTACTATTATATCTTTTTAGCGTTCCAAAGCCTTCTTTGCTATTAGGAAGCTTCTTCCATTGGCGAACAACGTGAATCTCTCTTTTTCTAAAATCGACGTTGTCCCATGTTAGCCCCAACAATTCACCACGTCGCAGTCCTGTTCCAAGGACGAAAGAGCAAACATAGTAGTATTTCAAATACAGCTGCTTTGACTTCATGAAGGTGAGCAATTTAGTAATTTCATTTTGTTCAAGTACATGCATACCTTTTTCGCCATCGTCATACTGCGTTAATGGTAGCTTTATATCTTCGATCGGAGTGGCTGGTATGATTTTGTACGGGCGTACAGCTTGATTTAGGATATATTTCAATTTAGTTAAATGACATTTGACGGTACTAAGCTTCATTCCCGCAGAAACCATAGAATCGACGCATTTTTGAATGTCAGAATTCCTTAATTCAGTTAGTGGAATGTTCTTTATGTTGCTAAATTTTTTTAACGCTAATTCTTTTGAAATTATCGTGTTCGCTGTCTTGTGTAGTTTTTCGCTTTCCAACAACTCCTCTGCAAACTGCCCCAAGGTTATGTTTCTATACTCAGGCTTTGAATTTGACGATAGCGCAACTTCTTTTTTCAATTCCTCAATGCGACTTCCTGCCGCGGTCTGAGCATCCTTCTTTTTTTCAAACCCCTGCTTACTTTTTTGTTTCCAATCTCCGTTTGCATCCTTGTAACTGATTATGTACTGCCAGCCTTTGTCCTTCTGGCGGTAGGTAATGTTATATTGCATAAAAATAAGACCTCCTTTATTTTAGGTATGGCAAATAAAGCGGTCTTGTGATACAATTAGCTTGTAGAGAGCGATTGTACTATGTATGACCGCTTATCCCTCATTCCATTGGCGTGGAGTGGGGGATTTTTTATTTGTTATTGCAGCTTTTCTAATCTTACAGTTTGCGTTACACCCATTGCTGAAGCTTCATAGCTTATCCGTTCATCTTCATAGGTGAATGTCTTAGTATCATCCCCCGAAGCCAACAGGGCGCTATCGGTTTTTTCTTTGTCATTTGCGGATTCCCAAGTATGAGGTTCATCTGCTGCTTCAGGTGCAACGAAAGTTCCAGCCCAGTAAAGCGCTTTTGTTTCGTCACTTTTTGTAAACCAGCTAATTTCGATAGTTTCTCCATCGATTGTAGCAATGTGATAAGTATCATCCGAACTGCTATTAACTTGTTTCCATTCACCTGTTAAGTCAGGTATTTGTGTTTGCTCAGGTTCTGCAGTTGCATTGTTGGAACTGCTGCAACCAAAAAGAGAAGCCGATAAACATAGAGCAGCTAAGCTCATAACAAATTTTTTCATTTCTAAATCCCCCTTAATTTGACAAAATATCCCACATTGTCTATAATGTATTAAGGGCTTGTCCATCCGACAAATCTTGCTTTTCCCTCTCAGCATTCGCAGTGCTGAGGGGGATTTTTTATTTAAAAACTTTCAACTTTTTGTATGGATTCCAACGAGTAGAAGTCATCCCGTTTGATATGGGTCAACTCATGCTTTATCGCTTCATTCTGTGATTCAATTGATAATCTGGCATTTATGTATACGTTATAAAATCCACTTTCATCTTGCACGGTAACGCCGTTTACGCAGCAAGGCAAGTCTATATACCTAATACACACATCTTCCATAGCATCACCGTCCTTGACTATCGTCCCTTAATGCTTCAATAATTTTCACCGCTTTTATAATATCCTCTGTTGTTGCATTTTTGCTTACGGAGAATAGCATTTTCATTTCAGGCTTAGAACGTAAGCTGTCTATTAATTCCAAAGTTTCGTCATCCAAAACAACAATATTATCTTCTTCATCCATTACGGTTACGGTTGGTTCTGGCTCTTTTCCTGTTAATAAGTAATCTACTGTCACGCCAAAATGGGTTGCAATTTTATCCAGATACTTGGTGTAGGATGTACTCTTCCTATTCAGCCAATCACTTACCGAACTACTTCTTGCCCCGGCCACTCTGGCTAAATCGGCTTGCTTCATTTGGTGATTTTCCATAAGTTTTATGATTCTATCTACCGTATCCATTGTGATACCTCCACAAAAGCATCAAAATAATACGAAAACCGTGCAAAAGCTATTGACGTGTACGAAAACAGAGTATATAATAACGTCATAAGCACGAAATTCGTGTAACAAATGCTTTAAGTCTATTTTTAATACTATTTTTAATATCGCAAATTGATAATAGCACGAAAACCGACGAAAAGCAATAGAAAAGGGGTGAAAAATTGAAATTTTATACGACTTTCGAGGTGGCAGACCTCTTAAAAGTGTCAGAACGCACTATTCGGGAGTGGATTAGAGGTGGAAAGCTTGGAGCAACAAGGCTTGGCGGCACGAAAACAGTGCGCATTAGCGAGGAGGATTTACAGAGATTCTTAGCCGAAAACAGAGTTGTTATAAAAACTTTATAAGGAGGAACATATGGAAATAACACTAACAATACGAGCTAAAGATTGTGAATTACAGGAAATATTTAACATCATTGAGGGATTCGCAAAAAATTACCCCTATGCTCGGGTAAACATAGAGGTATCAATTTAATCATTGTTTTTCAATTGTAATGCTTCTTAGGCCATTATGACTAACGGCATAATTTACTCCTTGTCCGTGCAGGCAATACTGTTTCCCGGTGCTAAAGTTATGAGCAAGGATTTCATCATCCTTAACCATGGAAATTACGCCGCCATTTGGATAGGTAGCGCTCGAAACGTCAGAGCACAGTATTACGTTTCCATCATCATATGTAAAGCGAAAAGTATACATTGTATCCCTCCTTCCATAATTATTTCACATGCCTGTCCACACACGAACAGGCGCAAGTATTTGATTTACTTATTTTACCACAATTCGTGGAAAAGCACAAGATGTAGGAGGATGATTTATGAAATTAAACAAGATATTGAAACATAAAGAAATAACCGCAAAACAGTTAAGCGAGCAAACGGGCATCAAATATAGAACACTGCTCAAATACTCTTGCGGCGAAAGAAGTTTAACAGTTGATGCCGCCAAAATCATAGGCAAAGCACTAAATGTAAATTGGTGGCTGTTTTTTGAAGATGAAAAGGAGGAATAGAATGAACCAACTAACCGTAATTGAAAGAGAAAATCAAAGAGTAATGACCACGGCTGTTTTGGCTGAGGAATATGCAACAACTACTCAGGCCATAACAAATAATTTCAACAGAAACAAAGAGAGATACATCGAGGGCAAACATTTTTATTGCCTTGAGGGGGATGAAAAGAGGGAATTTATAAACCAAACTCAAATTGATTTAGGTTCAAAAAATGCTTCCAAACTCTACCTCTGGACAGAAAAAGGCGCATTACTTCATGCGAAATCATTAGGCACCGACAGAGCATGGGAAGTATACGAGATTCTGGTGGATACCTATTTTAAAAAACATGATTTATTACTGGACGGTATGTCAACCGAAATGAAAGCCATCCTCATGCACGACCGCAAGTTACAAGAGGTGCAGCAGGATGTGAAATTACTCAAAAACACCATGACCGTAGACCATGGACAAGCTAGAGAAATTGAATGCATCCGTAAAAGCCGAGCAGCCACTATCTTGGGCGGCATCGGGAGTGATGCCTATAACAAACTTGGCAGCAAAGTATTCCGTGCAATCGGTCACGACTACAAGGAATTTTTCAATATCAATGCTTATAGCAATACGCCAGTAGCTAAATTTGCCGAAGCAAAGCATTACCTGAAAAATTGGGTGCCGGATAATAATTTGCAGCTGCTGATTAATGCGGCAAACAGGGGTGATGTAGTGTGAAAGACCACACCTTCCTAACAAAGAAAGACCTAGCCGCCCGTTGGGGCAAAGATGTAAAAACTATCAATAAATGGCTGGCAGAGAAGCAAATTAAGACTTTCCGTGGCACTGACCACTTCCAACTGGATTACATAGAGGGACTGGAAAGAGAAAATTTAGATTTTGAGGGGTGCAGTGCCTTTGCCCTCAGAGCCAAAGACCGCCGTATCGAACAGTTAGAAAAAGAGCTTGCAATGGTAAAAAGCACGTTGTTTCAAATGGCTGCTATATCAAACGAAGCCACGGCGAAACTAATGAAGGGACAAGCATCCTAAGGAGGTATATATGAAAAAATTCAACATCAACGATTACCGCGGCAAATACGCCATGCACTGCAAGACCGAGGA
>ENA-UOOM01000566-UOOM01000566.1-fermentation-metagenome-genome-assembly--contig:-NODE-566-length-41451-cov-6.360759_pt1 | contig 41451 bp, 24 predicted proteins | sample MGYA00245781_ERZ724031 | MGnify/ENA primary metagenome ERZ724031 (study PRJEB28704, sample SAMN03018317) | fermentation metagenome | biome: anthropogenic terrestrial biome; feature: soil; material... | reverse complement strand
ATAGTTGTTGGAGTATCGCTAATAAATTTAGTTGTACAATGGTTATTTTTTATAACACTAACAGTTGGCGTAAATGTACCATTTGTTGCATTTAAATTAACTGCATAATCATGGAATGATTTTTGTGCATCATAGGTAGATTTTTCATCTTCTATTTTAAACATTAAATCAATTTCTATTTCTGAATTAATAATCGCTGGAGATGGATTTGTTGATGACGTAATTGTTGCCCATGTTGTCATATTAAATTCACCATTAAGATGTGTCATAATATCATTTTTACTATATTTATTACCAAAGTAATTATATGCTAAATCATTGATACCTGTGTTTTTATATATTTCATTAATATTGGTATCGTTATAGTAAGTATTTGATTCAAATATATTATATTCCGTTGTTACTGTTCCATCAACCATAGCTATAGCTCCACCATATGATGACGCACTATTTGTATGGTTCTTTTGGAATAAGTTTTGTAAAATATTCCCATTTCCAGTAATATATATAGCTCCACCTTTATTATTACATACGTTCATAATAAAACTATTATTAGTAATATTTAAATTATCTGCATTATATGAGTATATAGCTCCACCATTATATTCTGATATATTACTATTGAATGTACAATTAGTTATTTGCGAATTTAATGACTGTCGTGCTAAATAAATTGCTCCACCAGCATAACCATGATTTCCATTAAATGTTGATTGATTAACAATTATTGTTCCATTAGAATATATTGCTCCACCAAAATTGGTTCCACTTGATATTAATTTATTAAATTGACAATTTTGTACTTCTAATGTTTTATTATTAATTATTCCGGCGCTTAAGGTATTTGATGTATTATTTTCTAAAGTAACATTATTTAATGTAAGATTATTATTATTAGTAATAATAGGTTCATCATTATTTCCTTGTAATGTAGCTGTATTTCCATTAATTGTTAAATCTCTATCTATTATAATTGGTTCGTTATATATTCCAGTAAGGTATATAACACCATTATTTTTTAAATGTTTAATTGCCTCAATTAATGATGTCATTGGATTTTCTTGGTTTCCATAATTTTGGGTTTCTTTTGTATTATCAACATATATGATGTCACTTGAATTTATTGTAATTTGTCCGTATCCGCCGTATTTATTAAACACTCCATTGTCAGCAATATAATATCTTGTAGTATATGTACCCGGATATATATTTGATGGTATATAACATTGTATTTGATAATTACCATCTGTATTAATTAATTCTTTTTCAAATAAAACTTCATCATTATTAAGGATTTGATATGTAACCGCTGTATTAATCTTATTAGTTGTTGTTGGGTGTATAAATGTAACTGGACTATCAATATAATCTCCAATTGTATAAGTAAAATCATTTACCACAGATGTTGTAAAATCATTTAATAATAAATTAAGTGTATCATTTTCAGAGTAGGTATTAAATTTATCTGTATTCTCTGGATTATAGCTAACTATAACATTGGATTCTGGGTTATCTGATAATATTGTGCTATATGTAGTATTAATAGCGATACTATCACTACCTATACTAACTCTTCCCTCATCAACTATATTATTGTTTTCGTCAATAACTGTTGGATTAATAGTTAAAGCCCCAGCTTTATATCCGTCTAAAGTATCAAATGTAATATCTTTAATATTTGCTGGATTAATTGTTAATGTATTATTTGCCTCAATAGGTACATATATCGCGGAACCACTAAATTTCGCATAAATTTTATATGTGTTTTTAGTTTTTGAATATGGTAATATATATGTAGCACTTGCTTTACCATCTTTTACGATGCCTTCTGTAACAATAACATTTTCGATATAGAAATCAACTCTCTTGTTATCTGGTAATGTTGTTGTTGAATTAAAGGTAATTGTGTTTCCAACATTTGCACCAATAGCTTCTAAAGATATTGTAGATGTTTCTTGATTAATTATTAAATCAAATGTTGCGGAAGTTTGGTTATAATATTTATTACCACTAAATTTAATTGTTATTTTATTATCGGTACTTTTTGTATCATCTGGTAACTTATAAGTTAATGTAAAATTATCTTGATTATCTAAACTTACAACATCAATAAATTTATCTAAAATATAACAATATGCAACACCATCAAGTTTTCTATCGAATTTTGGATTAAGTGTAATTGTCTCATTAACTGATGCAGTAATACTTTCCATTGATATAATAATATCTTTCTTTTCTACTATAAAAGTGTTATGGTTTACAAGTAATTCTGTATCTGCATAAATTTTAGAATCATGATATCTGAAATACATCGTATATGTGTCTGGTGCTAATAAAGGTACATCAAACTCTAACGTTCCTGCATTGTTTGATATATATGTACTTGCTACTTTTTGGTCATTTATAACAATATCTAATTGCCCATCTTCGACTTGTCCTATATCAGATTCAATATCATAATGTAATTTAACAGTTTCACCATTAACGACATTAATATCTTCTGAAGTAATACTTTTTATTGGAATTTTATTAACCTTAATTTCTTGAGTTGCACTTGAGCCACTATAAACATTTTCGGAATCAACATATTTTGCGATAAGTGTTATATCTCTTACTTCGGCTGGATATAAAATATATTTACCTATACCATCGACAACTTCGCATTCAGATATTTTCTTACCATCTTGATAGAATGATACGATTCCGTGCATAACATTTCTACGTAATGAGTCAATAATATTGACTTGGAAATTATTTTCGATTGGATAACATTCTGTATTGTTAAATGTTATGTTTGTCTCATTTGCGTGAATTGTTAATATAATTTCTTGGCTGATATTATCATCAACTGCAGTAGCTTCTGGATTACCGAAGTAGTTATTGTTGATATATTCTAATTTAATTATATATGAGCCTATTTCTAATTTTGGAATATTAAGGTCTATAGTAATTTTATCATTATAAACATTTTCCTTATTTTTTGGTACTGTACTAATTTTCGTATATTCTTTTCCATTTTTCAAGTATGCAACAACTAAACCATTATTAACTGTAATATTTTTAGTACTACTAATATCTAAAGTTTCTTCTATATTTACGTTTGAGATAGTAGATATTTTATTGTTAGTATTAAACATAACGGTTCTTGGATAAACTGATAAGAGAATATTTGTCTCGGTTTGCGCGTATTCATTTTCATTATTTGTATACACGAGCTTTATATAATAATTTCCAGCTGGACAATGTATATTATATTTTTGACTAATATGTCCAGTACATGAAATATGTTCAATAATTGGTTCATCGATTTTTGTGTTTATATCTGTTTTATATATACTGACTAATCCAGAGTCAACGATATCGCCATCTAAATTGGTAATTGTTGCATTAATATTAATATCGTCACCGTATTGGCATACAATGGCATCTCCATCGATATTAACATTATATATTCCGTAATTAATCGTAAACTTTTGTATTGAAGAAGCATAATAATGATTATCTCCTTTGTATATAAAGGTTAACTGTCTGATTCTGTTGTTTTTATCTAATATACTGTTATCAATTTCAATTATTCCATCTGTTGTATGTATAGGATTTTGTGTTAATAATTTATCATCTTGATACACATCAACTGTTCCATCTGTAATATTAATACCGGTTTCATCTTGAATATTAAATACTAAATCTTTACTATATGTTTCCGGGAAGAATAATATTTTTGAGTCTGTATTTATGTAAGAAATATTTGTTGGACTTAATGCTATATTAAATGATACAATAGTATTTAATGTATCATATGTTGTTTTTGGGTTTGCAGTAATCTTTAATTGATGTTTTCCTGCTTCTGTTTTTCCGTAAACTACATGCTCGTTAATTTTACCATTATTAATTTTATATTTCACAGTATTGGCACCAATATATTCAATTATTTCTTTGTCATCAAGATATAATTTTATATCTTCACTAACTATACTGTTACCAAGATTATCTTCAGCATCGGCTTGTAATTTCAATCCGAATATTGTTGATGTAATATTAATATTTTTTAATATAATTGGTGTAAGTTTGATTTCAAAAGTTCCCTCAATGGTAGCTGATTGATATATATAGTTTGTTGTATCTTTATAAACCGCAACAATTTTATGTGTACCTAATTCTAGATTAATATTATTAATTGTTAATTCAGATACACCTGATAGTGTTTGTCTTGTATTTAGTTCATCTCCATCAATATAAAACGTAATATCCCCTTGATTAATAGGGTCTCCATAGTAATTATGAGCATAACACTTAAATGTTATTTTATCATCATTATAATAATTAGTATTATCAGCGAGTTCTAATTTAACAAAGAACGTATTTGCATCTTCGTTTGAATTATATAGTGTTTTAGCGTTATTACTAATATCTGTATAATCAATTAATGGTGTTAATGAGCCCTTTTCTTTATTAATTGATTCTGTTTTAATTGCGAATATACCTTTTCTTGATGGTAAAAATTGTGTAGATAATTTATATACTTCTTTTCCATCTGTATAATGATTTAATGAAGCAATTAATGTTGGTGTAGTACCCATATTAACTGGGTCGATTTTTGTAATAAAATCCATACAAATCCAATATTTAACCGTTATATTATTAAGTAATTTAGTAAAATCTGGTGCGTCGACTCCCCACCAATTATATTCAGCAGTTGCGGTTCCAACATTATCAATAAACTTATTTGAATTATTTACAATAGCACAATTGTTTATTTCTAAATTTCCTTCATTATATATAATATTTTTATATGTTTTAATATTATCCGCGTCTGTTGTATATGATTGGTTTTGATAGAATAGTGTATTATTAAATATTAAAGTACCTACATTATTAATTAAATCTGTAGTTCCTAAATAATTAATAAATTGTACTCCATCTATAGTAACTTTGTTTTGTGTTGATAATATTTTCTCTCCGCCATTAAATACAACATCATCTGAATATGCTTTAATAGTAACATCTCGATTAATTAACCAATCGTTATCATTATAAATTCCGGATTTTACGTATATGGTTGACGCATTACTGGATAATGCTGCTCTCATGTTATTAAATGGATATTTAAATGAACCAGTTCCAGATTTTTCAACATCAGCCACAAAACAAATATCAGAGTCTGCAATAACTTTCATTATTGAATTTACTTCAGCATTATATTTTTTATCTATTGTATGATATTTTGCAACCCAATTATAAGTTGTATCTATTGTATAATTTTCATCTAAATATATTGAAAATTCAGCAATTCCATCATTTACTTCAATTGTTCTTATTAATTTATCATTAAGATAAAACTCAACTATTCCGCTATCAATTAATTTATTATCTGCATTAACTACTAAAGCATATATCGGTGTCTCATAACCAATTGGTGTTTCGATGTTTTGCATCTTAACTTCAACGTTTTTAATATAATCTTCGATTGATAATTCTAATACTTGGTCATCAACTGTTGCATATAATAAAGTGTTACTTAAAGCATTTGAATAGGTGGTTTCAAAATGATTATTTATTAACATTCCAGTATATAGCGAATACTCTCCTTGCTCGGAAGTCATAGTTACTGCTCTTTGCGGATATATATCATGACTTTTATTGTTGATAAAGTCAACATTCACCGTGAAAACATCACCTACTGTTGCTTGTTTATTTAATGATGTAGATATTTCTGTGGTTACCCAATTATCTGTGTGAGCTTGGACAAATGTATTTGGTTCATTTGTTCCCCACCAATTATTATCTAATACATATGTTCCTATATTACCAGATAATGTACATAATACAGTTGATTGGTTAATATATAAGAATCCATTAATATTATTAATATTTACATTATGTCCTAAAATACATTTATTAAAACTTAATGCTCCTTTATCTTTTCCAACGGTACTTCCATTAATAATAAAATCGTATTCATATATATTATCAAAAGACATATTATTTATAATAACACTATGTCCTTGCATGATAGTAATATTTAATTGTTTATCATTTTTTTGTTTTAATATAACATCATTTTCACCGATAATAGTAATATCTTTTTTGAAAACAATATCCTGTACTTCATATACTCCTTTTAAAATATTGATAGTACCATTGTTTTTAATACACTGTAATGCTTGATTGATTGTTGCAAATGGTGATTCTTTGGTTCCGGCTCCTTCAACATCGTTACCAATAACATTATGACTATTATCATTAATATCTTGATTAGCTATGTATACTTCGTCCATTTCATCAATAACAATTAATTGTTTTAATGTCATAGCACTATCTGCATAATTCAGTCCGCCTAAATATCTTACTTGTAATTGATAAGTTTTAAGTTCTTGTTGTTTATTTATATCAAATACAAAGGTTGCGGTTCCGTTTTTAACATTAATATTTTTATCATCAATGGTTGATTCTGGGTCTAAGCTGCCAAATAAATCACTACGTAAGTTAATATATCCCTCATTTATCACATCATCATCATTTGCACTAACAGATACTGTTAATGTACAAGTATTTCCTCTTGCTATTTTTTGACTATCGAATTTTATCGTAGTTGGTAATTGAGTTGGTATTAATTTTAATTCAGCTGTTGCTGGCTCAACATAATCATCTCCAGTATATGTAGCTGTAATTGCATGATTGTTTTTAAAATTATCTGGCATTTTAATAACATCAATTATTTTATCATTTAATTTTGTAATATCATGATAAAAGTGTTCTTCGCCGTCTAATGATATTGATACTTCTCCAGTTGGTTGTAGTATATTTAATCCATTATCAAAAGTAATCCATGAGCTTAAATTACTATCTACTCCGGCAAATACTCGATTAATATCTAAATGTAGCGTTGGAATAATTTTACTTATAATTAAAACATTATAAACGATACAATTAATTTCATCATTTATCCAATGTTCGGCTCGAATAATATATCTACTTGGAGGTCTGTTTATTAAATAATTACTGACGGTTGCATAATATTCTGTTTCAAATTTTGTAGGGTCAGTTTTATCAGTATTAATCTCTCTAGATTGAATTGCTGTTTCGCCGATTTTATCATTATCAATAAAGAATTTAACTACTCCCTCGTTATTACCCTCGATAGTTGTTTCGATATCAACCGTATTACCGTATTCTTGATTATATTTAAGTAATGACATTAGGTAATCGGTCTTTGGATTCATAATAATTGTACCGGTCTTTTCTGAAGATTTATATTTAAGTTTTGAATGATATTTAGCAGTATAAGTATATTGATTATTTAATAACTCGCTTTCTGTTATCTTATCTTTCTTAATATATAAATTACCATTTTCTAAAATAAATACTTCAGTGTTATCTCCGCTTGGTAATGTAACGTATAAATTACCATCTTCAATACTGAACGAACGCTTATTCATCATTAAGCTTGTTAATTCTTCATTAGATGAGGCATCATATATTGCATATAAATCATCAACCATTAAAGCAGGTAAACCAGTGCCTTCTTCTGTTGCATATTGAATATCTTGTTTAAATGCGTATTTGGATAATTCTAACCATTCTTCATATGTTAATGAAAGCGTGTTATATAATATTTTTGCATATCCATATTTATCTACTTCGGCGCTTGCAATTGGTTCTGTTCCTAAATCATCAATATAAATATCAACAGTTCCTTGTTTTGCCGGTACTTGATTGCTGGTTAATACTTGGCAAATAAAACCAAGAGTTTGTCCTTGTGTTGCATTAATATCATTTGTAACAACTGAAGTATATAATAAATCAACTCTAAAAGTACTTGTTTGAGTAATTGGGTTATATGTATTATCAATATCTGGTTTATATACTACTTTTAAAGTATATGTAATAGGAGGAGTAGTTCCATCTGGGATTAATGAGTCAGATACGTTATATATAAAGCTTGCAATTCCATTTTCATTAATTTGTACATCATTTCCGCCCGGTATCAATACATCATCAAGATAGAAATCAACTGTTCCAGAAACAACTGGTCTATTTATCATATCTAATAATTTCGCAGCTATATGTACAATATCACCAGTAATTACGTCATAATCAAATGCAAATAAATTTACATCTCCACCAACAATATTAAGTGTTGTCTCATCTTGTGAAGCTCCGAATGCGACTGTTCCTCTATATCTTGCGATAATTTTATATTCACCAATAGTTGCGTATGGCAACGAAGTAATTAATTTAGCTATTGATGTTGTGCTATCTACATTAGTATGTCCAATTTCTTCTTCTTTTCCATCTTGAACAATATAGAAGTACATTTGTCCCTCGGTAACATTTTGGTTTTTCTCTGTAAGAACCTTAGCTGTTAATGTAAATTCAGCGCCTTGTTTGACCGGCGAAATATCGCTAATTGTTGTAACAGTATCTTCTTTACTGATTAATATTGTATTTACATAATTACTTGTTGCATATTTTGATGTACCTAAATATTTAACTTTTATTTGATATAATCCTGCAAGATTTTCAGGTATTGGTATATTAGTTAATTCTACTTTACTATCTTTAACATTAAATTCATATAATCCATTCTGCTTAACTAAGTAATCATCGATATATACTTTAACTACACCATCATTAATTGCAATATTATCTTCGGCGGTTACATAAATTTTTAAATCTGTTACTTTAACATTATCATTATTAAAATAACTATAAGCTGATTTGATATATGATTGAGTCTCTATTCGTCCACTAGAGTCTAGTTTAAGATATTCGTGTTTTTCTTTATCTCCACAATTGACAAATATATCATAACTTCCATCTGGAATAGTTGATGTGCCTCGGGCTACTGTAATACTTTTAGATATTGCATCATTTGGTTTAAGATTGTCTGTACTAAATGTATACTTATATGGTTTTTGTATACTCGGGCTTAGTGTAAGCAATGGTGTTGTTATAACATTGACATCAGTTGTTAAATTAATACTTCCGGTATTTGATACTGTAACATCTAATGTGGCATTATCATTATTTGTTTGTAATAAATTAGTTGTTAATATATATTTATTTGTTTTCTTTTTATAGTAAACATTTAATTTAATATTATATATATTTATTATACAGTCTTGTTGTTGGTCTGTATTTGTTACTCCAAATCCGAAATGAATTCCATTTTCAACTAAATAATCTCTTAAATCAACACTTTCAATACCATTTGATATTGTATCTTCAAATCCATATTTTTGTTCGTTATACCCATAGGTAATTGTTTTTCTTTTCTTATCAAATGAATCGGATTCATTAATTGATTGTATGTGTGAGACATACGTTCCTTGTTTAAGTTTGTATGTACCTATTCCATAATCTGCTGGCTCGGTAACTTTTATATATGTGTTTGTTTTTTTATCTATTGTTGTTTTTATATGTCCATCTAGGTTTCCACAAAATCCACAATATCTTGAATTACATTTACTACAATATAAGTGACCATGGGTTAATAAATCATCTTGTTTACATTCTACAGATTGTAATGAACCATATGTATCACAATGAGGACAATAATTTACCCATGTTTTATAATAATCACGATATTCTGTATATGTGTCATCATAAATACAATAATTACAATATCCACTATCTTCTTTATCGCTTGTGGCTTTTCTATCTGGTCTATAAAATCCCATTAATGGTTGATAATTTACATCTGGGTCATATTTTTCATCAGGTATAAAGTAATCATAACCAATTCTATTATTTGTATATATATTTGTTCGTATATCGTTATATTTATTATCTGAATTATTTGAAGCTTCGGCGTCTAATAAGAATTCGAAACCAGTAATTAATACATCTTCTGGTAATTCTGATAAATCAAATAGTATGTTTACTAAATAACTTCTAAATGTTTCATCACTAATGTTTTGATTATAGTATTGATTTAACATTAATGACATTGGTTTACTATCATCATCATCTAATAAGTTTTCAATATCCTCGAAAGGTGTTTGTTTATATATTCCTGATGTACTATATTGTATTAAATTAGCTGGTTTCGCCGTTATTTTATTTTCTGTTTTTTCATTATTCGGAAGTCTACTTCCGGCATGAATCACTAAATCTTCAATATATGGGTCAATATCTTGTAAACTAATTATATTAGTTAGTTCTGTATCTTTTAAGAATACGTTATCTATATTATCCATATTCCATACGTATTCATTAATTAATCTTCTTTCATACCAATAATCTTGTTCATCAATATATGGGTAATATGGTGGTAAAGTATTATAATAATCGTATTCGTCTATATCTTCTTTATATGTTCTACGTGATAATCCATATAATTGTCCCCATTTATCTAAATTTGTATTCATATGAAATGGGTTAGTAATATCTTCAATAGCACTTTCTTGTGGGAAACCACATGGAATTGATAAATCTAATCCGTAAAATGAAACAACGAAATAAAATTTTTTAGCATAAAATTGTTTAGTTAATCTATCATAAGTAATCCTTGCATCATTAGGGTATTGTTTATGCCAGACATATCTCCAACCCTGAATGTTACTGTTAAATGGTGTATCATAAAATACATATAATTTAACTTCTTGAATTGGTAAAACAGACAATGTAGCAATTTTAATATTTTGTTCAACAGTAAAAACTGGTCTATTCATCGTAACATTTGTTTCAATATTGATAACATTAATAGCCGATAATTTATCTCTGTTATCAGAATGAAGTATATTATCCAATTCTTTTTTAAATACTTCTTCTGTAAGATTTTTAGCACCAAAAATAGTATTAAAAGTTGATTCTAATCTTTGATATTCATTCCAATAAAGGTCTGCATAATTATCACATGTAATACTTAATCTTACACATTCATTATGTAATGGAACAATTTCTTTAGCTTCATTAGTGTTTAATGTATAATGTTGTGATGTTTCAAAATATTGAATACCTTTGCCGATTTTATTAACATCGACTTCCTCATCATTATAATAATATCTTTGATTATCAATATCGATTAATAATGTTCCACTTTTTATAGAAAAAGGTAATGATATACCATTGACATCATTAATCATTATAGTGACATTATCAAGTGCTTTATCACAATTAAAAATTAGTTCTATACTTCCTTTTGTTTTATAGAGAGGTGCCGGAAGTATATATTCAAAGGGGATATAATTAAAATTATATGTTTTCTGATATATATCCTCTTTTTCTTGAGCATCGAGCCATACTTCGATTGGTTGCTCAAGTTTTGCTGTAAGTAGTGAATACGCGTAATAGTATCCTAATTCGCTGATAAAATATCCTATAGCATCAAGAAATTTGTCTTCTTGCCACCATTCGGGAAAATTACGATACCAATTTGGAAAAGTTATAGTGTTAAAATCCATTATATAATACCTCATTAATAATTATAGAAATTTATAATTTTTGTATTATATAAAGGGTTAATTTTTTTGGCGTATTTAAAAACTACCTGACCATGCTAGTCTTTCTTTGCCTGTAAAATCACCATATATTGAATTTACAGTCATTTCAAGTGCTAAACTACCTTTGTCTCCATATCTTAGTTTAACAAAAGGCACACTTATTATTTCAGGATATTGGTTGCACATTTTTTTAATATAAAATGTAAATGTTTGTTCAAAGTTTCCATCAAGTTTTTCTCCCATTAAATCCCAAATTTGGCAACCATAAGTATTTTGTCCAATAGATGGTAATACTCCTAATGGTGTTTTAATTTCTCCAATTAATGCTTGCCATAATGCTTCTTCATCTTCTACTAAGCTGATATCATTATCACAAGCATCAAAATCAGTTATTTCCCCCCAACCCTCTGGGTGAAGGTCGGTAAGTAAATCTTGAATATCTCCTTTACTCGTTAAATCATCAACACAACATTTTCCATAACAATCTATTTCTGAACCTGCTTCATAGACATCAGAAATACCATCTTGTATTCTATCTCTATTACAAATCATTTTAACTACCTGCGTAAGTTATATCTGTTACTATTTTATTTGTATATATTCTTTCAGCCTTTTCAACAGCAATTTTATTACTTTTATTAATACTAACTCCATCATCAAAACTAACATTTACAGAATAAATGTCATATGCTGAAGCTAATTGTGTATTTATTTGAGTTAATAATTTATTAACTGATAAATCAGAGCCAACAGCTAATGAATATGCAAAAATATTCTGTATTGTATTTTGAACAATATTATACATATTTTGTTTTTCGGTTTCTGTATAGTCTGTTTGTCCGACAGTTTTTAAATGAACATAGAAGTTTAAATATGTTCTTGCTGAACGAACATAATGATACTTAACTCCTGCAATTTTAGCATAATCAATTTGTCTACATAAATCAGCGAATTCATCATCAGAGTCACAATCTAATATAATTAATACAGTTCCATATCCTCTACCATATTGTTCTAAGTAATATTGTTGGTTTGATAATCCAATCATGTACAACAAAGAACGTAAATTAGCTAATGTTCCATCTCTATCATATCTAAATAACCCAGCTCTTTGTTTAGCCGTATTAGTACTTTCTTCATCCATACCACCAAATGCTGGCCCTAAATTAGTTACAGACATTCTGGAATTCCATACAGAACTACTAAAGTAAACTAATGTTTCAGCCGGTACATTATATTTACTTCCCGGAGTTACTGCATATGCTACAACATTTGCTGATTGTTGCCCTTTCCATATATATAAGTCTCCGGCTGTTTTAAAAACTATTTGACTATTACCAGATGATGATACTGCAAAACCAGATGGTATTCTAATAGATTCATTATATCCAGAGTATCTTGTGAAAGTTAATACTACTCTTGCAGACTTTGCAGATGCTTTTCTAACAAATGGTTTAATCATTGAATCAATTAATGCTGGGTCTGTACAAGTTTGTAGCGTAAATTGATTCGCATATCCATTTAATATTCCTATAATATTTCCTATTTCAGTTGCTATTGCTGAAGTTAATAATCCTAATCTTCCTTTTGTAAATTGTCTATTTACTAATCCATATTGTATATATAACGCCCATAATTGATTGTCAATTTCTGCGGCGGTTGTTGTTGATGTAATTGCCATTTCTTATCCCTCATGATGTTTTTGTAATAAATAATAATCTTGTATTTTTATCTTTACATGTATCAGCATTCGTATTTACTGACCCACAGAATCCACAAAACGTTGTTGAGCATTTACTACATTTAATTTCTTGTTTTTTGTTTTTTATATTTGTTTTTAATACGTCCCATTCTTTACATTTTGGACAATAATTTACATATGTCTTTTTCACAGTTTCTCCATTACAGCATTCACAAGTTTTATCTCCATTTGATGTAATTGTATGAGTTAAACTTTTTAATTGTCTTGTTGTATTACCACATACTTCTTTTAAATAACGACCACATACTCCACAGAATTTTGACTCACAAGCTTCGCATTTTAATACATTACCATCTTGAACCATATGTCCAAAAGTCTTACACATTGTACAATAATCAATCGCTTCTGTACTAAATGGTTCTTCATAATCTGTTTTACACGAACAAGTACATGATGGCGTTCCGGTAAATTCAACTACATTTTTCTTATCAGCTAAATCAGTTATCCAAGTAATACTGGTATTGATAATTCTATCTCCATCATCTCCAGCCGTATATGCTATAATATCTCCAGTACTTGTAATTTTAATTGCGTCTAAGTTGATTGCTTTATCTGTTAACGCAATAAATGATTTTGATGTTGATGGCCATAAGCTTTCATTATATATATGACATAATATTTTACCAGCTTTTGTCAAATAAGCTTGTGTATCACTTAAGGTCATATTTGCAATATTAGATACTTTTTCAATCATAATTCCATTATTACATTTGTTATATATTGTTGGAGTATTTTCATCTTCTAAATAACTTTGAATAGTCGTATTAAGAATATCTTTGATATCTTCCCCATTAACCATTACTTCTCCATAGATATTAACTCCATCTTTAGTAACCTCAACTCCATTTTCTCCATCATCTGTCTTGGTTGCTATTTTAGATGAATCACTACTTACTTGAACAGCAGAATCTTTATTCGCCATAGTGATGGTATCTGATTTTGTCCAGTTTGATATGCTCGAAAATCCACCACTTATTTCTGTAATTACATATTTACGCTTTACTGGGTTAACTGATATAACTACGGCCATTTCTGAGTTAGGATATAGATATCCTTTTTTCTCAATACCTTTAGGAACTGTATAAAGCTCCGAAGATATAGAGCAATTATATTTTTTCTTATCAGTTTTGCCTCTGCAAATCCAACCATTTCCTTGAATTTGAGACATATTAATTCTTTCTACGTATCCATCTACTTCTGTAATAATTTCTTCGTCATCTTCTAAATCTTGAATCTTAGAACCGGCGCTTTTACTACCTGAAATAACTCCCATACTTTTCTTAAAACTTGCATCTGTTGGTCTAAAAAACGGTTTACTCATCTATATTACCTCTAACAATAACTACACCCACTTGGTTGGGTTGGTTCTCCTGCTTCAAAATTACAATTATTTGTATCATTAGAACCTTTATGTCTATTTTTTCTTGTTCCGTCCATGGTTTTCCATGTTCCATCAATACATACTCCACACATAAAATGATTATTTAAATGAATAATATAACAAGGAATATTTGCTACATCTAAACAACATTTTAATAATCTCGCCATATCTCCACAATTTAAACATTGTGCTGAATATGCTGTTGTACAATCTGAATATTTATTATCTCCATAACAATCATATGGGTGCGTACTTGTAATGTGCATATATATTTCAGCCGCACTCATATTAGCAGTTGCTTGTGCATAATTAGTTCCAGCAACTCCTATTTGACACCAATCATCTGCTGTTGGGTTACCTAAACTTCCATCTGGCTGAACGGCCCAATCATTACATGATAAATCATGAGTTGTAGTTGCATGAGTATGCCCATTTGTACATGGACCATAATCGGTTAAATTACAAGTATTACCCTCACTACCAGAACCACCCGAGCTTCCACCTGAAAATGTAATAGTAGCATTTACTGGGTCTTCTGGTGTATCTGGACCATATTTAAGTTCAACATCCATTTGCAAAGTATGTTTATTATTCCATTTAATTGTATATCCTTGTACAAAATATTGCTCTAAATTTTCATTTGTTTTAATCTTACTTTCATCAGTTTTTTTACTATCATTTGTAGATTTATCTGTACTACTAGCTGATGATGTTACGGTTGTTTTTGTAGTATCATCATCTTCGCTTCTACTAATACTTATAGGATTATCTACTTTAATAAATGAACCTGCTGTAATTCCTGCATGATATAAAGTACTAAATTTTAAACCCATACCATAATCTCTTACATGTTGTGCCAATAATGCAATAGCACGAGACCGTACTGTCATTTCTTCATCGGTTTTGTCTTTTTTATCTTCAGTATCTTCTTCGGTATTAGTCGTACTATCTGTTGTTTGCGTATTTGTAGTTTGCGTTTTAGATGTAAGTGTTTCATCTTCAGTACTTGAGCCATCAGCCTCTTCTCCACTACCTAATATATCAGCCATTGAATAATGATATGCTTGTTCACCATAAAGATTTACTAAATCATCATATTGTACTTTAATATCTTCATCAATTATAACAGTGTTATAAAAACCCGTATTTGCCCAACTTTCTTTTATATTATCTTTGGAGATATATCGTTTATCAATTATATTGATATCATCGCTAAATTTATCTGCATAGTTATAGAAATCTTTATATTGTAATAAATATGCGCAATTATTAGCTATAACAAATACAGAATCTGTTGCTCCACATATTTGTTTAATCAATCCCCAAAATGTTTTATCCGGTATTTTAATATATGTAGAACCAGCTCCTCCGGTTGTTTGAGTTCCGCTTCCTGCGGTACCTGATGGAATAAGCGCAATACTGCCATCTGAACAACTTGTTGCACTAGCCTTACAACCGCCACAACATATACAGTAATCTGCATCACAAGCACCACAAGTAATTTCTCCTTCCGCAACACCTTTAGGATTATCTTCTAATTTACCAACAGCAGTACATTGCGGACAATAATTATAAAATGATTGAGTAACAGTTCCAGTACACTTACAACTACTACTACAACAACATGAACGAGAGCCAGTAAATGTAATAGTTTCGGTTGTTGGACATTGTCCACCGCTACCGGGATAGTTAGTTCCATTTCCACCAGTTGAACTACCAGCTGCTCCGGTAGTTGCGGTATTACCAGAACTACTAGTGTTTCCAGTATTGGTATTATTTCTATTTGTATTAGTTGTATTAGTGCTACTGTTGGCAGTATTTGATGTTCCGGTAGCTCCAGTTGTTCCGGTAGATGATGTATCAGTTGTTGGCGTAGAGCTTGTGGTATTGGTTGATGTTACCTTTGGCTCTATTGTAATAGCGTCATAATCAAATACAGCGGTTACAACATCAGAATCTTCATATATTTGGTCACCTTTAATAAGGTTTCGTATTTTTTTTTCAAATTCTTCTTTGTATTTATCTTGAAGTTTTTTGATTTCCTCTTCACTACTTTCTTCTGTTTGTTGTTGTGTATCGGTATTTGCAGTATTTGTACCATCTACATTAGTTCCGTTTACATTATTGGTTAATGTAGAACTATTGGTCGTATTAGTATTACTATTAGTATTATTACTATTATTTGCATTAGTATTTGTGTTATCGGCTGCTGAAGAATTTATATCTTCGTTTTGTGTTTGTGTATCTATTTCTCCATTAGCTCCAGTTGTTTGATTAGCGACTTGTTCAATAGCTTCTTGATTTTGCAATAATTTAAATTCATCAGGTGCTTCTGTAATCGTACTACTACCACTTTGAATAGAATATCCATCACCAGCAAATGTATAGTCATATAATGCTTTTATTGAATAACAAAATTGTAAGCCCCAACCTTCGCATATCGCTTGAAATGTATCAGTTACATGTTGTCCTGCTACTAATCCACTTCTAAATTCTTTAGGAACTTTATTTTTAAATTTCCAACCAGCGTTTTGAAGATATATAAACATCGAATATCCCTTAAGTGAGACTTTCTCAACTCGACCAATAAATGAATTATGGTCTGCGTCATCGAGACTTAAATTAACAACAACCGGTGATTCGGTTGTACTCCAATATTTAAGGTTATCTTCGTTATATGGAGTTTTTAGAATCATAGTACCAACTGGTTCATCATTATCAATATCTAATTCCATAGCATCGAAATATGTATATGTTTGGTTATCATCAAGTGTTTTAACGATTACTTTTTCTTTTAGCATACCAATTTGATTTAACAACCTGACCCATCTCCTCCAGCAAATACAAAACAGCCAGATTTTGTTTGCATATTTACGAAATTATTATCAAATCCATAGCTTCTATAATCAATATCAGTCCAAGTTCCGTTTTCCATTGTTTGTACACTTCTGTGTGTACCACTTGGTGCGGCACTTGAGGCATATTGTAAAATACGAGCTTGAATTCCAGCGGCAGTTAATTTAGTATATAATAAATTACTCATTCCATAACAATCTGTTTTACCCTCATTATATACACAATCAGCATCTGACCAATCACAACTATAATCATGTGAGTATCTAATTTTTTGTGCGCAATCTTGACAAATACTATCCTTAGTTCCGCCTGAACTAGTACCACTACTTGCTGAACCAGTTGGACTATTTGGTTCTTCAATTTCATCAGGAGATTCTGGACCAAATCCTAAATCTAAATCTACATACATTGGTTGATGTTTTTGTGTTCTAATACTGTATCCTTTTAAGAAATAAAACTCATTTGTTTTTGTAAGTGGATTTTCTACAATATAAAAATTACCACCTAAATATCTAAATCTTTGTAATGTTCGAACACGTGTTTTGTTGTTATACATACGAACATATTGGGCGAGATATGAATTTGCTTTATAACGAGCTGTTGCTTCATCAACTTCTTCATCGTCATATTCTTTATTTATTTCACCATATATTGCTACTAAATCTTCATATCGTTCAGTTACTGTTCCACCTGAATAATTAACACTTACTGAATTATAAAATCCATCATTTGCATAATTAAATTGAAACGTTTCTGGGTCTAAATCTTTCTTATATATATGTTTGAATCCTTTGTTTTGATTAAGCAAGTTCATCCAATCAGTATATGGGAATAAAAACGCAGCATTACATTCTACAATAAATACCGAATCAGTTGATGCACATATTCTTCTGATACAGTCATCAAAGGTATTATCTTTATATGCCATACCGCCCCCGCCGCCACTTGATGTACCTGCGGCAGTAGTTCCAGATACCATTGCTACAACAGCCGGAGGAAAACCTTCTTCTGTAGTTGATTCACAATATCCTAATCCAGCTGATTGTAAAAACTGTACTGGGTTATCTATGCCCTGAAAATCACTACTTGAAAAATCATCATCATGTGCACGTTCTAAATGAGTAACGTTTTTAAGTCCATCTTTATATTTTCCTGAGTAGCAGGTAATAAATGCAATACCTGATTTATTGTTATTAGATGATAAGGCTTCTTGATACCAAGAGCTTGCCATATCTTGAAAGGTTCCGGCGCATGCTCCACCTACGATACATACAATATATGTGTTTTTTTGTGTTTTAGCATTAGTTGAATGAGCATCTGGGTCAATTCCTCCATTAGATGCTGTATAACCTGCTTGGGTTAAAGCTGAACATACATTATCTATCCTAGTTCCATCTTCAGATTTTCCAGATATATTATCACTATTAACAGATACATTTCCACCAGCTGTCGTGCCAGTTGTACCCGTTGTTCCAGTTGTACCCGTAGCTCCCGTAGTTCCAGTTGTTCCATTAGTATTTGTATTTGTACTACTATTTGTATTAGTTGTTGGCATATATTACACACTCGTTTTTATTTGATAAGTCTAAATCCAGTTAAGTTTGATAACACTGTTGACGCATAATTTTTATTACTTATTGATTTGTTTGATGATGATTTTTTACTTGATGATTTATTACTAGTATTTGATGTAGTACCAGTAGTTCCAGTTATTCCAGTAGCTCCAGCTGTAGCTGCGGTTCCGGTTGCTGTAGTTGGTGTAGTGGTAGAAGCTGTATCACCACTAGATTTTGGTGTTATTGTGATAGCATCATAATCCATAATTTCATCATGTAATTCATCAAAATTTTCTCCTTTTAAATATTTTAATAAATCTTCATGAATATCTTCAACACTTGGATATTCAGGTTCTTTTGCATTTTGTGTTACTTCTTCAGCTTTTTGTTCTGCTGAATTTGTTGATGATGTTTTCGAATTTGCATCACTTGCAGATTTTGTAGAACTTGCTAATTGATTAGATGCTGGTGTATTTATAGATGTAGTTTTATTTGTTGAATTACCAGCCGTATTTCCGCTACCGGTTAATGTAGTTTTTAATGTTCCAGTAAATCCTGCAAAAAAATCACTACTTGTTTTTGATTTAGTTTTTGTATTACTTGTACTTATTTTACTATTAGTTCCAGTAGTATCTGTGCTACTGTCTGTACCTGATTCTTCAGCTTCTTTTTTAGCTTTTAAATATTCCTCATATTCTTTAGCATATAAATTAAATGGTAAATCTGTTAATACAGTTGTTTGTTTAATTGTATCAGGATTTTCTTCTATCTTAGTTCCTGATTTACATATTGCTCCACTTGCATCAAAAGTAATATTTTTATAACCTACTTGTTCAGTTATTTGGTCTTCGCTTCCCTCGGTTGCTTCTGTGTTTTCATCTGTTGCTTCATCGCTATTTGAATCAGTACTTGCAGTATTACCAGAACCTTTGAGATTACTATTAGTATTACTATTTGTTGTTTTAGTATTACTATTAGTAGTTTTACTATTTGTAGTTGCGCTTCCAGCTATACCATTTTCTGTATTAATGTTAGTAGTTGCTGTATTGTCTCCAGTAGTTGTATCTGTACCAGTTGATGCAGTTGCGTCATCTTCTAAATGTGGTGGACACACAAAATGAACACCAATGAATTCACATATTGCTTGAAAAGCATCTCTAACGTTTTGATTATAAATAAATGCTGTACGAAATTCATCAGGAATTTTTTGTTTAAATCGGCGGCCGATATTATCTATCTGTATTTCTAATTTATAACCCACTTGTTTAACCATCGAAACTTTACCATAAAATACTTCAATTAATTTATCATCATTATTTTCATCTACATAGCCAGAATAGACAGTTACATAATCATCATTATTAGTCCAATACTTAATCATTTCATCATCTGTTTTTCCACAAGTTAATGTGCCGGGTGCAACTGCAAAATCAACATCATAATTCATTTCGAAATCGCTAAAATATTTATGTATTTTCCCATCAGATGTTGTTTTAACTAAGATTTGCTCACATAATATAGAAGAACCTTCTTTTTCACTTTTATCCTTATATGTTAAAGGGTCAAATGATATTGTTGATTCCTTTACCTCTTTCTTAGTTTTTTTATTACTATCTGTACTTGTTGTTTCTGGCATTATTTAACCTACCATTGTGTATTATTTGTTTTAGTTGTTGTATTTTTTGTTCCTGAACCAGTATCAATATCTTCGGCCGCATTATTAATAAATTGTTTTTCTTGTTGTGCTTCAATTTTATCATCAGCTTCTGTTCCGCTTGTTTTTGAACTTGCCGTTAATGATGTATCTGCGTCATCTGGTATAATAACTTCTTCAATCTTTATACTATAAACTGCATCTGTTTCACCAGAATCTAATTTATAATTTAAATCAGTTACTACTCCTTGGAATACTCCAAATACATTACTTGTAAATGTACAAGCCCAACCTGAGTATTCTTGCATAAATCGTTGTCTGATACGAATGAATTGGTTGCTTTCTTCTAACTCGGAGTTGTTTACTAAATCAACACTTCTTCTGGTATATAAATCTGATAGCCCCATCCATTGAGACGAACCAGAATATTCTTTTGCATAATTTGCGTAGTTATAATAATAAAGTAATAATGTATTAAATGTTACATCAAATTCTACTATCATATGTTGATAATTTGCTTTTTCAATTCCTACTGTTCCCTCTGATGTATCAAAAAATGCAAAAGAAGTCATATGCGGAGTTACTCTTACATTCTCTATAGGAAATGCTTGAGTAACTGGCTGAGTACTTGTATCATTATTTAAATATGTAACGCTTGTTTGGAAAGTAGTATCATCAGTTTTACCAGCTGAATTCGTAGATTTTTTCGTATTATATGCAAATTTCATTTCTGGTTTAATTTTTAAAATACCGTGTTGACCTGACCACGCATTCCATAAGCTTGAATATTTTTCCGGCATAGAAAAATTTTCTGTTGATTTAACCCCAAGCGCTTTAAAAGCTTGTTTAGTACTATCTGAATCACTTGAACTACTTCCAGTACCAGTAGACCCAGTATCTGTACCAGTAGAACCAGTATCTGCACTAGATGCACCAGTATCTGTTGCTTCTCCATCGGTTCCAGTAACGCCAGATTCTGACGCACTTTCGTCGTAACTTCCTTCTTCTCCCATTTTTTAACCTCTATTTGACATTTAATTTTGAATAACTATATTCATTATCTTTTTTAGCGTTTTTCAAGAATGAATATTGAGATATTTGTCTAACAATTTTTTTACCATCATGTGTTCCTAATACAACATTAGTTCCATCATTACTTAATACTTTTGCATAATTAGAACGCGAAGCTTTTTCATCTCCAGTGGCCGCAGTTACACCATCTTGAATACCATTAACTCCATTTGTAGTACTATTTGCATCTGTAGTACTTGTATTTGAAGCTGCCACTGGCGGTGTTCCAGAGGTTTGTGAGACAACCTTTGGATTAATTCTTTCACTTATATCTTCAAATATTTGCATCATTTGTGATTTCATATCATCTGGGTCTCCGGTTGTATTAATATACCAGTCTCCAGTAATGACAAATTTTTTGCCATCATGTGGTCTTTTATCTAATGACCCTTTCATATCTCTTGCTTTAATAGCTTTAGGATTAAAGTCTTTATTAGTATGACCAGTTGCTACTGTAGTATTTCTTCTACCGCCAGTTGTGATAGTTCTTTTTGAATATCTAACTCCTGCTCTAGGACCACCTCTTGATATACCTATTGGTGCTCCAATTGGTGGCTCTCCAGTAATATTTTCAGCTCCACCATGTCTTTCAAGTGCTTTTTCTTTATTTCTTATTCCAGCAATTTGTTTTTGTTTTTTATTTCCACCTACACCTAATGGATTAAAGAAATCAAGAATTAATTGTAATGTTAATGATATATCTAATAAATATGTTTTCATTAATATTACATTATGAGATTGCATTCTGTTTAATCCTAAGATTTGCTTTAATGCTTCGAAAGAATTTTTAGGTTCTTTAGGATTAAGTTTTACTCTATTTTTTTCTTCAAGTTTTTTCCCAGTTGTAGTTATAGATTTAAGATTTTTTTGATTTTCTGTTTGAGTTGTAGCGGTTGCGGTTTGTAAATTCGTTTGTGTTGTTTGTGGTTTATTTGTGTCTCCAGTACTTTGAATACTATTTCCTGAATTAGTTCCTGCACTTGTACCAATAGCACTCCATTTTGGGGCATTAGCGTTTTGAGTAGATTGATTAACCGAATCTGCTTGTTTGCCACTTGCTAAATCTTCTCGTTTACCAGTCACTTTTACATGTTTTAATAAATCTTTAGCGTTTTTAGCAGTATTGGTTTTTCCTTCCATACCTTTAATAGCAGTATTTGCTCTAGCTTGTTGTTTGTTGATAGATGCACGTTCTTTTACTCCTTTATCATCATTACCGTGCATTAACCATGAAAGAATTTTTCTAAGTTCTAAAAATATATTTAAAGCATGAAGTTTAATAATATTTATACGAGCTTGTTTAGCTATATCTTCACCATACTGTAATGCTTGTAATTGTAGCATTTGTTTTTGTATATCAGATGCACCTTTAAGGTTTTTCATATCTTTAACATCTTCATTTGCAAATGCGGCACTTGTTTGTAAATTCATTTGGTCGATTATACTGGTTTTACGAACATTCATTTGTTGTTTGTATTGTTTGAAGTATTGTTCGTGCTTCATCCAACTTAAATATGATTTTATTTGTTTAGAAGTTAAGCCAGTCTTTTGACTCATCTCATTTAATGACTCTTTAAATTTTTTACTATTTTGAACTTGTTTTTGGGTTAATCCGGTAGATATTAAGGAATTTTGTAAATTATATAAAGTAGATAATTCTGACTTATATTGATTCATCTCTTCAAATTGTTTTTGATGCCCATAATAATATGAACGTATATTATCTTGTAATCCAAATTTTTGCGTACTACCTAAAACACTAGATTCTGCATTTTGTATTAAACCTACTATAGCACCTATACCACCAAAACTAGTAGTTAATCTATTACTATCTGCTTGAGTAACTATATTACTAATACCCGCCGTAGTATCTTTTGAACGTGATTTAATTTCCTTATCATCTGTTAAATGTAATACTCGACCGAGATTATTGAAAAACCCATGGTCTCCCCAATCTCCAGCCATACGAGCGTCTATTTCATCATTAGCCGCTGCTCTATATTTAGTACCAGCATTTTGCATTGCTAATCTTTCTAAATTAAGTTTATCAATATATTTATCTCTGTTTTTATTAATTTGCTGACTATAGAATTCATATTTTTTACGGTGCTTATCATAATCATCACCGCTAGATTTAAATCTTGCTTGAGCATCTTTACGAGCTTTTTCGTTTAATTTATTAGTACCTACTAATATAGCTATTATTGCAATTATTGGCGCAAGTACAGCCATTAATTCAATATTCAATATTCCTAATAATGCGATTTCACCAGTTCTGGCAGCATTTAATAATATTTCTAATGATGTAACTGTATCTAATAATATCGAACCAGTCATTAATGCGGCTGAAAATTGTGGCGCTACTGTGCTTGTTAACATTGCTAAATTTTGTCCAGTATTTGTAGCTGCGCCTCTTATTTGTTCTTTTTTTTGTTGGAATCGTGCTCCAAGTTTTTCTTTAATTTGTCTACCACCGCCCATAGCTGTTTGCGCATATCCGGGAATAAATGAAATTGCTTTATCGATTGCTCGTGCAATTTTTCCTTTTGTACCTTCCATATTAGTAAATTGGGAATGTTGATATTTTTTCATATTATCAGTTAATGGTCTAGCAAAATCAGAAAATGCAGTTTTTAAATCTCTTTTAGTTTTGCCAAATGCATCATTTTTAATATTTTGAGCTGTGCGTTTTCTATCATTACTATAATCTTGGCTAATTTTTTTAAGCATGGATTTAATTTCTTTTATATCAGCTTCATTATTTAACGTAAACTTGTTACCATAAAGCATTTCTTGTATACCAATACGTTTTTGATAATCTCTATATTGTTGAGCGGCTGGTTTTGTTTGTTTTCTTTCTCGAATATCGGCAATACGGTCAACTCTTGTCATGTTTTTATATTTATCGGCTGTTTGTTGTTCGAGATTTGCCATATGTTTTTGATAACCGATAGATTGTTGTTGCCATGATTGATTTTGTTTACGTTGTTTTGCTTCATTAACAACATCATCTTCACTCATGGTACTATATCTTTTTGCAACTTGTTGGTCCATTAATCGCTCTTTTTCTTCATTCGCATAATTATATAAATCTCTCATACTATCATCAATTAATGCGTTTTTTTGCATATTTGGATTAATAATATTTTTTATATTATTTTGTCCTAGACTGAGGTTATGAGCAATAGCGGATTGTATTTGTGATTCTATATCAGTAATATTAGGTTGTTGACTTAAAATTGTACTAGCTGCACGCACAGCCCTAGTTGTTTCATTATTAGGAATATTTTCATTTTTTAGCTTATAAATAGGTTTCATATTTGTTTCAACTAAACCATTAACATATGATGATTTTATAGCTTGATTTTCTTCTTCTAGTTTTGTCATTTTAGAAGTTTGTTCTGTAATGTTTTTTTCTAATTTTTGACGTTTTTTAAGATTTTTGTTATAATTTTGTTCCGCTTTTTCTTCGGCTTCAAATGTATTAATAATTTCATCAAAATTTGTCTCATATTGATTTAATTTTTTGATTTTATCGCTACTTTGAAATTTGTGTGGTTTTGTCGTAGTAGATAAAAAATCATTTGCTTCATTATATTCTTGCTCGGAATATGATTTACTATATGAAGAAAGCTGTGATTCAATTTTTTCTTTTTCTTGAATATATTTTTGTAACTTAATACCATCGTTTTTGGTAAAGTTTTGTTTATTATTTTTTTGTTTATTTGTAAGTCTTGTAATTTGACGTTTTTTATTGGTTAATTGTTTTTTTGCATTATTAATATCATCTTCATTACGAAGAGTATTATTAAATTCATCTATGACTTTTTGAGATTCATCAAAATCCCGTTGTACTTGGTCGTAATCTATAGATTCAAAAGAATCAAGACTACTTTGTTTTTCTTTAAATCCATCTAATGTTTTTTGAGATTTTGGTTTATTGTTAAGAATTTTTTGAGCATTTTGATTAGTAGCAACAGCTTTTTGATATTTATCATATTCATCAATATTTTGTTCAAATACTTGTTTAACTTCTAATGCGTGTTTTTCTTGTTTGTTATAGTTATCAAATCGTTCTTGGTCTTGCTGTTTTAATGCTGCAATATTATTTTCTAAGTTAGTTTTTTGTGTTACAGCTGTATTATATGCATTTTGGTTTATAGAGCGTTGTGGTTTATTTTGTAATCGATTTAATTCAAGATTATCTTGGAAAATTTGTTTCTTAGATTGTTTTATGTCGCGTTGATTTTTTAGTAAAGATTTTTGGTCTTCTATTGATATATTACTACGTGGCATTGTGCTCAATTGATTATGTAAATCTTCTAATGGTTTATTGGATACATATTGAGTTAATTCTTTTTTAAAAGTTTCTTTAAGATTGTTATCTAAAATACCAAATTTTGCATCTGCGAATATTTGAGCTTTTTGGTCTTGTAAGTTTTGCGGTAAAAATTTATCTTCTTTATTAAGATTTTGTTTATAAAAATCTTTTTCTCTTATATAATTATCTGTTTTACGAAGTTCCGTAGGTAAGTCAGCTTTACCATTAGATACCATTTTATCTGTTTTATCCCAACCTTCAGCATTAAGGCTATGTAAAAACCCACTTTGTATAGTATCAATTTCTGTTAAATGTTTATATAGGTCTTGATTAGTAGCTTCTTTGGGAGCTATAGAAAAGAACATACTTTTCATTGTTTCTCCGGTATCTGCTTTAATATCTCCATATGCTATATTTAAAGCATTCCCTATAACTTCACGAGTATTTGAACCTTCACGATGATTTTTAGGAAAATTAATACTATCTAGAAATCTACTATCCGATTCACTAAGAGTATTTGTTTGTTTTGTTGTTTTTGGTGTTGAGTCATTAATTTTATTATTTAATGATTTTTCAACTTGAGAACTTGGATTAGATGTTTCTCTAATTGCGGCTGTATTTTCTTTAATACTAGCTTCGACTTTTTGAATTTCATTATGTGTTTGTTTAAAATCAGTATGTACTTTGGCTCTATTTTCAGAGGCATTAGTACTACTTGGTTCTTTACCGTTTTGTTTGGATTTTTTTCGTGTTTCTTCTGCGGTTCTTCTATTATAAACAGCAGCTTCTTCTGCTGTTGGTGGCTTTGGCATTATTTTTTTATCACTATATTTACCAACTAAATCAACAAAATGGTCACGACCACCATACTTATCATATGAAAACTTTTCATCTCTAGTAATTTCTCTAATTGCTTTTTCTGTTAATAATGTATCTGCATTATTTAAATCTTTCATGTTAAAAGCATTTAACATTATACTTTTATCATATGTAGGTAAAGCATTAAAATATCTTGTTCTATATGGTTCTGATAATCGTGAATCCATACCTCGTTGAGCCGTACTATATCTAATTGTATCAATTTCAGTTTCGTTTAATTCACGAGCTTTTTTATGTAATAAATCAGGATTTTTAATTGCATTAATGGTTGCCGCTGTTCTGCCAACTTCCTCCTCAATATCTTTACCTATTCCACGTATTCCTTCGGCTTTATGAAATATAGATGCCACACTTGGTCCAACAGTATTAAATAGTGCAGCTCCAGCTGCAACGATAGCAGTAACTAATCCTCCAGCTCCTAACCAACCAAATAGTTGTGACATAATTCCGCCTAATATACCATCGCTACTAAATACACTTGTTAGAATTTTAACAACTTGTAATAATGGGTTAATAATAATTAAAAACTTCGAACCTACATTAACAAAGAAATTTCCAATACTTGAAGTAATTTCGTTCCATAATTCTTTTGTCGAATTTAAGATAGTATTCATTTCATCTTGAGTATCAATACCATCTTCAATTTTTGCTTCATATTCATCTACTTGGTCTGGGTCAATCTTCATTAATTGATTTGCCATTTTAGGCCCTGCGAATTTAGACCAGAATGATAATTGGTCTTGTGTTGTCATTCCGCGGTCTTTCATGGTATCATCAAGCATTCTCTTCATATCTGAAAAAGAACGCATAGTGTTTCCACCAAATTTCCATAATGAATCTCCGCTTAAACCAATTGATTCTAAAGCATTTTCACCAGTAGATGTAATACTACGAGTCATAAAATTACGTAATGCAGTACCAGCTAATGCTCCTTTTGTACCACGGGCTCCTAATGCTGATATTGTTGCTAATAAGTTATCTTGGTCCATATGTGAGACAGCAGCTGAACCCCCTGCGTATTGTAATGAATCTATAATATTTTTAACATCTAATGGCGCTACTTGTGATGCTGTTAATAATTTTGTATTCATTTCTGATACTTGAGTAGAATATTCAGATGAGTTCATATCTACTGTACTACCATTTAATAAATTAGTTGTCGTAATTAAATCTTCTAATGATTCATTTAAGTCCATACCCTCAAGTTTTGCCATCTTGAATCCTTCTTCAAGAACCCCAGTTTGTACAGCCGCATTATTAATACCAGCACGTCCTAAAGTGATTAATCCATCGGTAATATCATCTAATGACATACCATATTTTGCTGATAATTGTTGAGCAGATGCACCTAGTTGATTTACTTCTGCATCTGATTGACCTGATATTGCTTTTACTTGAGCCATTTTAGCTTGATATTCTGATGCAGCTCCTATAGCTTTTTGCATCCCCATAACTGCAATTGTACCCAATGTTAATGCTGCAGATTGAGCTGTAGTCATTGCATCTGATAACCCTCTACCAACTGACCCAGCTACAGCTGTTAATGAGTTTAACCCTGATTGTACAGCGAGTAACGTTGCGCTCATTTGGTTTGTGCTTCTAAAAGCGAAATTTATTACTTGTTCATTTGTGGACATTGCGCGTGCCATTTATATAACCTCTATAAAAATTAGATAAATATTTCTTTTTTGTTGTATATAAGCAACAAAATTTTTTTAAAAAAAAAGCCAAGTAGCTATTAACTACTTGGCTATATGGTTAAAAGAATAATAACGGTCCACGGTCTTTAGTTATATCGAATTCCCATTCTAAACCTGCTGCTATAAATAATTTTTGTTCCGGAGTAAAAAGTCCCTTTTCAGATAATACTGCTAATTCCCCGGGTGTTTTTCCTAAAGCTCGACATATAAGATATTCTGTCTGAAAGTCGCCATCATTTTTTACTTTTTTCTAAAATCATCAAATAATGCGGAATCATCAACGTTTCCTAAAACTTTACTAACTTCTCTAATTAATTTTTGAACTAATGCTGTGTCTGCTTTTTTCCAATCTGTTGCAGTCATTTTTGGTTCAACTACACATCTTTCTAATAATCTATAATTATAATCATTAGATTCTTCTAATTCTTCAGCCGTCATTTCTTCTAAATCTTTTACAGCTAAACTTCTATCTAAAATATCAGAGTTATCAGATTCAGATAATCTTTTAATTTTAAAAATAAGAACATCGTCATCGCTAACTACAATTGGCAAATCAATAGTTTTTCCTACTCTAGAAAATAATAAAGACTTAGTTGCTGCTTTTGCGTTATATTCATCAAGTTTTTTTTGTTTTCTTTGTGTATTTTTACTATCAATCTGTTCCTGCATACTTTTTAATATTTCATCTGCAGATGCGTTAGGGTCGATTTTTTGGTCTTCTGTTGCAATGTCATCAAATAAACCGACATCTTTTTTTTCTTCTTCTTCTTTCTCTTCTAAATTAGAGTTATTAAATATTTTATCTACCATTTTTAAACCTCGATATTGTATTATTATTTTATGTAGTATTTAAATAGCCAAAATTTTTTAAAAAAATATAGGTTTCAAATGAAACCTACATATTAAAGTTTTTGCTGTTTCCAGAAAATGAACATCTAGAAGATACAGCTGTTGCAATATCACCGAAATCTACGGAACGGCTAATTGCTTGTCCTTGAATATCTTCCATAACAACATCTTGACCATTGATTGGTCCAACGTTATCTTGTGAGAGTTTACAACCATTTAATGTCATAATTGGTTGGTCAGTATCTGGGTCAGCGTTCCATAATACCATAATGAATTCACAATCATATTCGTACATTCTAGCTAATACAGCATCAGAAAATGCTCTTTTAAATGTAAATTCAATTTTCTTACGCCCACTTCGAATTGTCAATGGATTTTTTTGTCCAGCAACATAATACGGATTGGCGTCTCTGGTTGCGTTAACTGTAATTTCTTGTACTTCAAATTTATTTCCATTAATTACAATATAACCTGTTTCAAAATATACTGGGTCTGCCATTTAAATTCCTCCTTATTGTACTATAACACTAGCTTCAACTTGTCTAAGAGCATATACTGGAGTAATCTTAAGATTAACATGTATTCTTCCAACTCTTTGTTCAGAACGAGGTGTTATAATAACTTCAACATCATATGCCTTAAGACTATCGGTATCAACATCTTGTAATGTATTATCATATGTTTTCATATCAGATAAAGCAGATTTAATAGCTTCTTCTAAAGAAGTTTTTAAATTAACATTAATGTTTTTACCTTGGTATCCATAACATATATCATATGTTGTATTAAGTGCATATTTTACAATATTAACTACAGATTCTTCAGATGTGTAATCAGTTGATTGTGATGTAGTTACTCCTTCTCTAAACGTAACTGTATCATATTCTTTTTTAACTGTTACTACACCAGCTTCATTAAGTTTAACATATACTTCTGGTTCAAATCTAACTTCATCCTCAGTAGATAATAACGGCATTACGCCAGCGATAGGTTCTTTTTTATCTTCAATAGTAGACCAAGAATATAATATTTTACTATCTTCTCCGCCATACATAGAGTTACCATAACTAAGTTTACTTCTAAGTCCTGCCCAATACATAGTTACTTTATAAGGTAATATTTCATTACCATCGTAATCAATCATTCCTTGTCCTATGTATATAACATATTGATTATCAAAAAGTCTTGCTCTATCTTCTAAATCACCAATATCAGCTAATCTATCATCTTCATTAGCTCCGATACATGCATATCTCCATTTACATACATCATCTGCGCTCATTTTTTCAGAGTGTTCAGCATATTTGTTTTGAATATCCCAGTCTGGATATACACAGAATACACCTGCTAATCTTTCATCTTCTAATTGATGTAATGCGGTTTCGTGTGCTTTTCTACCTGCATATGCTTTATCTTCAATATCATCTGCAATGTTTGGTATTCTTTGAGTAGTACTATCCCATAAACCATTACTACCTTGTATTATACCTTTGGTATTGCTAAGACTATTAATTAAGTTTACACTTACTGTAGCTTCAGTAATTTGATTAAGAGCTATAGTTTCAGATGGACCTAATGGTTTAATATTTGTTTTATCTGATAATTTATCAAATAATGCTCCTTCATCTGTGAGAACAGCATTAATAGCATAACTTCTTTTATTAATTTTTTCAACAAGTTTAGCTAATGTTGTTGCTCTTTGTATGGTTAATACATCTGTAGTACAGTTTTCATATTTACCGGCAATAAATTCTGCTTCATTACCAAATACTAAAGATTTAACTACAAATTTATATTCTCCTCTAATATCTTTGGAGAATTCTATACGAACTGGACAACTACCTTTATAATTAGTAGTTAATTTAATGAAATCAGCATCTGTTAAAGTTTTTGTTTCAGCTGTAACGGTATTTCCTTCTCCGGCTACACCTATAGTGTATGTGAGATTACCAGTAATAGTAGTTGTTCCTTCTTTTGCAACAATATTATTTGTACTGTTTTCAATTTCTACTCCAGCACTATCTTTTTCTACATAATCGCTGTTAGCACGTACTAATATTAAACCAGTTCCACCATTATCAAAAAATGGGTCTGCATTAAATCCAAAAATCTGTTTGGCATGCAATTTACTTTCGATAAAGGTTGGTTCATTGATTGGCCCTTTTGTAGTTTCAACAACAGTTGCCCATCTTTTATCATGAGATGGTTTTACATACGCAGCTTCTGCGCTTGTTTTTATACGAATATAAGGTATTCCTTCAACCATTTTTTCATCTTCTTATTATTTTATTATATAATTCAACTAATTCAGATTCAGTAATAAAATCATTTTTATTAATTTTCTTTTCTTTACATATTAAGAAAAAATCATATTTATTTATTCCTAAACTATCAGCAATCATATTAGCTTCATATTTTTGCTCTTTTGGTACTGTTTTTTTAGGAATACTTTTTTTAGGAGTTTCTTTCTTATTTTCAGCTTTTATATCTTCTTTTTTATTTGTCATTTTTAGCACCAATATCAATATTTTCTATTAGCGGTCCATCTTTTCTTTGATGTACGAGTCCATATATAACATTTATTTCCATCATAATACGTTCTACTTCATTTTTTTCCAAATCACTCATATTTTGAGCATTAGTAATTTTGATATCAAATACACCACGACTATATAAAGTTGTGTTATCAGGGAATATTCTCCCATCATATATCGACATTACTTTAACAGTTGTAATATCTAAATCAGTTTTAATATATAATCCATCATCACCAAGATACCAAGAATTATTTACTAAATTTTTAACATCACATATAGGTTCTAATATTTGATTTTCAACACTTACCCAACCAAGAATAAAATTTTTATCTTCATATATACTGTTTTTATAATAATCCGTCATATCAACATAATCAGAATTATATCCATATATAATAGTATTTGTATCTAATAATTTTTCTATTCTTAATTCGAGTGCACGATAAATCTTATTTACTTCAGCTACCGATGTTGAGTACATATCAATTTGAAAATCGGCCTTATATATATCTTTAATATTTCGCCAACGTTGTGATATTTTATTAGTTAATGATAATCTTTCTGCATTAGTTATAAATGGAGAAATACGAATTTCTGGATATTCACTTTTACCATCTTGATATAAATAATTTGGTACTTTAGTATCATCATCTATGGTTAAATAAAAACCATCTGGAGCTTCGTCTCCACATACTTCTCGTATTGTATAAATAACATCATTTTTATTATAAAACATAAATATCACTTAAATGTTTCTCTTCCTGAAAAATGTGATTTTCCAAATATATCATATGTTTCATGAATTTCATATCTTTTACTTGGATGTCGACTATATCCTTTATTATTTTCTCGATATCTTTGAGTTGCTTGTAAACTTGCTCGCGAAACATATACTAAGTTACTTGCTCCTCTAAAATATGCATCTCTTACATCATCTTGGGCTGTTTTATAGTATCGTTTCATAGCTGTTTGTATTGCGGGTCTCATAATAGGTACTGGAGCCATTTGTTGTCTTTTAAATAAATTCCAATGCCCATATTCCCAATGAGTTGCATATGGTTCTCCGGTAACACTAGAGATAGCATCATTACCAAAAACAATATCACCATTTTTTCTTAATTTACAAAAATAACCGTTATACATTTCAGATGATTGTTGATTTAAATTAGACCGTCTATATCTTATTTTTGCAGATATAAGAAAACTTTTAGATACCTCTGATGCTAATTGACGAACATGAGGATTAGATGCTGCACCCGGACCACATAAAGAATTAACTTCATGTCCCATTGATGCTAAACCACTCCAAGGGTCTGGTGGGTTATATGTAACCTCAACACCAGTATATTCTTCACTAGGTACTTTCCCGGCCATATTTTTTATCTTCCGTAAATCCCATCTTATAATGATGTTTATCATTTCGTAAAAATAAATTTGGATTAAATTCTGTAATTTTTAAAATAACAGTTTCATAATTTCTGATTATTTTAACTCGATAATCTGATAATTTATTTGTATCTAAATTAAATTTTTTCGGATTAAAGTATCCAACGTATTCTATTTTACTTTCTTCTCCGGACTCATCAGTTTGAGCGTTTTGTTTTAATTGTATAACGCCTTTAAGTTCAACCACATCTTGCCAATTAATTTTAGTATTACCAACTTCATCTTTAGTAATAATATTACCAACTTCATCTTTTAATACATTATCTGTATTATCGATTTGATATTCTTCTTTTTTTTGAAGAATGTATTTTTCAGTTGGTCTTTTAATTATATTATTGAGGGCCGTAATATCCATATTTAACACGTGCACCTGACCTATCAAAAGATTTAATCCCATGAACTCCTTCTGTACTAGATATTAAATCATTTAATGCAGAGTCATATAAATCACACCAAGTATCAGATGATTTTGTAAATGATGTATCAAATGATTCACTTACATCACCAACTTCATATTCCTTTGGTCCAATTATTGCAGAAGGATTTGTTTTAAAAAGTTGACATGCTATACCCAAACAAACAGCTTCTTTGAAAGCTTCAGTTGTAGTATCTGCATCTTCACCGAGTTTTTCTGATATTAAGCTTGTATAATGGTCTAATAAAAATTCAATTTGTGTATCTGGAATAATTTCTGGGTCTAAATTTAATAATCTTCTAACATAATCAACTGTTGATTCATTAGTAGAATATTTTTTTAAAACATCACTATATTCACTATACAAGATACACCAATTTAAGATATATTTATCTTCTTCAATGACTAAATGAGTTAAATCAATGTTTTGTATAAAATACTCATATTCGTTATTTGTAATGTCTTTTATTGCGATTTGCATATTAATTAATGAACATGCAATTCCTAAAATTAAAGTTTGTTGGAAAAGTGTTAATTTATTATTAATAATTAATTCTTCTTCAGTAATATCTTGTTCAATTATAGTATTACTAATTTCTTCTTTTTCCATTGTTGTCACTAAATTCATCATTTCAACAATATAATCATAATAATGTTGAATTAAATATTCAATTGATGAATTAGGTGTTGTTTCAGGAATTACTAATGCTTGTCTAATATATGCAACATCGATAATCATTATTCAACCTTTATAAATTTATCTTTGTAAATATCATTTAATTGTGAAGCGTTACGAGTTTTTGGGTCTATACCTGATTGTTTTGGTAATTCTTGTCCAACTTCTAAACGTGCACTTCGGTCTTTTTCTGTTTCGACAAAACCGAAAGCATATAATTGTTTAAATTGTTCAGGTGTTACTTCAACAATTTCATCTCGTTTAATCGTAAATACTTGTGGTAAACCATCAATTAATTCACGAATAACATATTGTTCAACGCCATTAACTCTTTCTAACTTACGTTCTTTTAATAAAACTGTTTTTTGCATAGCCGCACTATGTAGGGGATTAAAAGTTATTTTTATTTTTTGATTTGAATCGTTTTTTGACATTTTTATTACCTCGACTTCTAACTTTTTAATTGTTTATTAATTTTTTGTAACTTCTATATTAAGTGTTTCAGTATCACTATCAACCACTAAATCATTAATTGATGTAGGAGCAGTATATCCAGTTGTGCTTGTTAAATCAAGCGATACTGCATATGTTCCATAACTAACATTGCTTATTGTTGCTCCACCAGTTGTACCAGTTCCTGATGCACTAGTTGAGAATGTAATTGTACTATGAGCTTTATTTGTTAGTTTAACAACAACATTTTGTACTGCTGCAGATGTATCATCTAATACACTTACAGATATTGTTCCAGTTTTTATAGTCATGTTATTAATAGTAAATGTAGTTTGAGTACTGGATACAGTTATATTTTGTGTACGATTTTCGTAGTTTGAATGTTCAATATCAACTTGATAAGTACCATCAATTACAGTTTCTGTAAATACACCATTACTATTTGTGGTACCGGTATATGTGTTGTTATCGTTTTTGATTTTTACTGTTGCACCATTTATATTATCTGTACCATCACTAACGGTTAAGGTGATGGTGCGCCCTACGGGGTTCTCAGGGAGATGGGTATCCAGTTAATGGGTCCCAGCCTTCAGGGAAAGTACGTTTTTCATCAGTACGTGTAATTGCTATTTTTGCAATTGCGTCTGGTCTTAATACAGCTGGTTTTTCATATAAAGTTAAATCTAAAACATCTTCACGAGTTTCGGGTACTCTATATCTTTCTGTATTCATAGTTCCCATTTGAACTAACCATAATGGGTCTTGAGTTGTATCAATTAAATAAACATTATCGCCTACTTCAGGTATTTTCATAATTGCCATTCCATCAACAGACATTCCTACATCTCCGGTGTTAACTACACCCGGAATACCTGAATTAGCATATACTTTAAAGTTAGGGTCTTTTATTAAATCTGCATAACTTCTTGCAGACATAAGTATAACATTTGGATTTACTCCATATGGATTTTCTTCTAATTGTGTTTTAGTATCTACTATATCATCAAATGTTAATGTTGCATTTGCGGATTGAACTTCGAGTCCTGCTCCTGCAAGTAATACGTTAGATATATCTACATTTTCTTTTTTCATCATTCTTTCTGTTGCACGACGAGCTTCGTTGTCCCAGTAATTTTGGTCGAACTTCATCATAATTTTTGCTTCGTCGGTCATTCTAATACCAGTACCGTTTTGTCTAAGATTTAAAGTAATATTATCGTAAACATCGTGTGCTTTTGGTATTTCGGAACCTTCAACAACTTCAACTGCTGTTCCAGCTGACCATCGACGTGGTAATACTATTGCAAAACTATCTGTATTAACAACTTTAACAAATTGTCTAAAGTCAGATTCTGTTTCTATATATTGTATAATATCAGTACTAAGTTCTGGGTCCCATGCGTTATCATTTGAAGCTACAGCTCCATTAGCGAATTCTGCTAAACCTTTTGCCATTTTATCATCTCACCTATTGTGCTCCAATATAAGCATAGATTATATTATTACTGTCGGGGTTACTATAAGCTGTTCCAACTTTTTTAGTAGCATCTGTTGTTTTAGCAAAAGCACCATCTGCTCCCAATGTAATCATATCTCCTTCTTTGATAGTAGCATCGCCCATAACATGTATTAAGCAATTTCTAGCCATCGTAAAATACTTATCTTTTGGTATTGTATAATTTCCATCAAAATATGGAACTTTACTTGTTAAATTAGTTTCAGCTTCTCCAGAAACTGCAAATACTATTCCACCAAAGGCAGCTATATCAGTTGTTGCTTCGGCAACTTTATAACCATCATTAGTTACATATACAGCTTTACCTACTTTTTCTTTTGAGGAAGTAGTACCGTATGTTTTAATAGCATCTACGATTTCTTCTCCAGCTTTAACTGTAAATTGGTCTCCACTTGTATCCATTTAAATCACCTATTTAATTGAAAAATTTTTGAATATGAAATTTATTAGTTGGTTCTTTATCATTTTTTAAAGAATCTTTTTGTTCTTCACTAAATTGTCCAATTTGTGGAGCGTTTTTTTCCATATCTTCTAACATTTTTAATGTACTGTTAATAAATTTTTCGTCAGCATCTTCTAGGTCAATAGTTTCTGCAATACCAAATTTGGTTGCAATTTCATATACTTTATCGACCTTTGCAGATAATTCTGCATCTTTTTGTTCTTGTACTGCTTTATGGAATTGTTCGAGTTCTACGGAAGCTTCTTTTAGTTCTTTCTCGAATTGATTTCTTTCTGCAGTAATTTTTGTAATAGCACTTAATTTTTCTTCTTTGAATTCCTTGAACTCTTTTTCTTGGTCTTCAAATTTTTTCTCGAATTTTTCAGTAACTTCAGATATTTCATTTTCTTTATCTATAAGAGTTTGCTGTAATTCTTCGATTGTTTTTTCAGTCATAAAATCACTTTTTAATTCCTTAAATTCTTCTTTAAATTTTTGTATACTAAAATCTGCTCCAACTGTTGCATTTCTATCTTCACCAGCATATACAAGAGATAATTCTGGAATTTCAGTATTTCTTACTAAAATATGAGTATCATCTTCATCTCCAAACCAATGTGAACATTCACTAAATTTTTTGTGACAAGTTGAACAGTATGGTTCAAAACTAAAACCAATTGATACAGAATCAACATACCCTTTCTTGATTTTTTCAATAAGTTTTGTCTCATCTGGGTCAATTTCAGCACTATATTGTACCGCTTTAGTATCAGTTTCTGGGTCAGTAACTGTTTTAGCATTTTTTACTACACCGATGATATCGTCAATAGAGTCACTATGGTCCTTCATCAGTTTAGCGTTTTTGATACTTTTAGAGCATTTACTAATTTCAGATGGCTCAAATTCAAAGATATCTCTATATCTTCCTTCATGAATTGCCATTCCGCTTAATAAAAACTCTTCATTATCTTTATTCAAAGAAAAAGTGTTGTTTATTTCAAACTTATTATCTTGCATAGTTACACCTTTTACAATGATATAAGAATAATAAGTATTATCGGGTATATAAATACCCAAATTTTTTAACAAAAAATAGTTATTTTTTAGTGTAGAAAGTATATCCACCGCATCTATATTTACGAGTTTTTGGATAACCTCTTTGTTTAAGATGATATGTTATACTTCTACCATTAACGTTTAAATTATTAGTTTTGTATTTATCAATTATTGTATTTGCAATTTCGTTGCTTGTCGCCTTACCTTTATCATTAAGCACATCTTCAGCGACTTCATATAATTTATTATAAGAATTAATAGATTGTTTCTTATTCACGGATAACATCCCAGACATGATGATTATATTGATTGATTTGTTTACTTCCACATTCGGGACATATCTTTAATACTTTATCGGATAATATTTGTTTCCCGCAATTATCACATTTGTTTAATATTAAATTTTCTTGAATCGTCAAAATAATCACTCTTGGTCTTTTTGGTCTTTTGTATCTTCAGGCGTACCCTTACCTGACTTATCTCTTGGTGTTTTGTCGTTACTTTTTGCATCTGGATTATCAGAAGCAGACTTTCCGGAACCTGATGTATTTGTAGTATCGGTTGTTGGTTGCATAGCAATTTCTTTTAATGAACTATCAACAAATTCTAAATCTTCAACATCAATTGCTTGGCCTCTATATCCTAATTGAGCTCTTGCTTCATTTCTAGATATTAACCCATACTTAACAGCTGGGAATATCCAAGCAGCAGCATCAGAGTTTGCTTCAGCACTTAATACTGGAAATATTAAATAAATATTAAGATAATCATCACCTAAAATCTTACCTTGTGACTCAAGGAACGGTTTATAGAATTGTTCAATAAGCGCATCTGAGACTATCAACTGATAGTTTTGCAGGTCAGAAAGATATTGTGCAACTTGTACTTTAATTGCTGATAAATTATCAGCTTTACCACCTAATAATTGGAACGGTACTGTAAGGATTCCTAAAGATTCTTTAAGCTCTTGTAAAATCTCTGGTAAATTATATTGACCTTGTGCTGCCCCTACTACGTCTGTTGTAATTCGTGCATCACTAATAATATCATTTGAATATTCATATTGGTCTTGTATAGACTTTACGATATCATTTAACTCTTGGTCAGATAATTCTTGGTCTTCTTCTGCTTCAACTAACCAATGTATTATAGGTACTGCGAATTTATCAACAATTTCTGCGATATTTAGTTCTGTATTTAATAATAAATGTAAAGTTTCTACTAAACTACCTAATAATGAGCGACCATATACATTATCTAATCCTCTATCATAAGCAAAGCATAATATGTCTTCTTTTGGTACATTAACATCACTATCTCCTCCAGAATAAGTCCAAGAATCAATTTTTCCATCTTTTATGACTGGTTGTACGTACTGTGGATGAATATTGAAGATATTATCGGGCCTATCATTCTCTTTATCGCCAATATATGTAAATATTGTACCATATAATAGCATATATAGGAAAATTTCCTTTAACTGACTTCTTCTTAAATTTGCATGATATTGTGAACATAATAACTCTAAATCAGGCATTCTGTTTCCATCTAAATCAAAAATTTGCACATTATACATATCTGGAACACAATTTGATGCTATTTTATTAAATAATCTGTTTAATATGGTACTTTCATATAAACCATCTATTAAATCGTAATCTAAATCATCAGAACCGTATATATCATTATATGAAGCAAATCCTTGCGCATATGTTTCTTTCGTTAATCGTGAGACATCGGTACTAAATTTTTGTATTTTGTTTTTTTTTAAATTATTTGTTTCTTTATCTAAAGTCTGCGGCGAGATGAGGTTTTTAAGTCTCTGGAACCGTTTGCTATTCTTCTTTGTTGTTTTTGATTCTGATTTCTTTGCCATATGCTATCTCCTTTTATTTGGTTTGCACCTATCTTAAACCCAGTATTTCTTACTAATGGGGTATTTTTAAAATTTAATGGAAAATTAAGATTATAATTACACAAATTTAACGCATCAACGAAGTCGTCTGATGTACCTTTATGATAAACAACGTTACCGGTATCAGTACTTTCACGCTTATATGACTCCATTTCTCTAACTAATTTTGGGTGTGGAACTATTTTATTGGTACCATTTTCAAGTGCTAATACAGATGCTTCAACTAATGACTTCTTACTTTCTTTAGAAAACTTAAATTCTTCTGTTTTATATGAAGTTTTACCCTCAATAAGCTCTGAAAATGCTAACCCAACACCGGTTGCATCAAAAATTAATCTTTTAAAGTTTGGAAATTTTTTCGGTATTACTTTTATTAAATATTTTGCAATATTATCATATCTTGTCCCTAATGGGAATGGTTTATAGTATTTTGTTAATAATTTGTTATCTTCTGTTACCTCTGCGATGATAAGAACCGAATTATTACGTTGTTTACCAATATCTATACCACCAACACATAGTTTATCACTATAAAATCCGTCTGGTAATTCATCAATTGATGCTGATTTTATTAATTCATCACTATATACAACACTCAAATCATCTAAAAATTGAAGACAATATTCTTGTTTAAACTCAATTGTATCTAAAATATCTAAATCTTGATGTAATTCTTCAATACTAATTCTCGGTGTACCTGATTTAATAATTTGGTCATTATCATTCATAAAAGCAGTTGGTTTTTTAAAAACAGTAAATAATCCCTCGCCATCTGACTCGACCATATCATCATTTTCATATATTTTTTTTGCATTATAGATAGATTCAAAGAAAAAACCTCTTTTTGACCGTGGTGTCCCTGCTAAAATAAGCTCAGAACGTCCAGTTTGACCACGAAAAACCGGCAAAATCTTACTAAATAATGTATCTGATACATCTTGCGCTTCATCAATAATTAGTAAATTAACCCCAGAACCTATAACGCTTGAAGTATTTTCCTTACCTCCGGCGGTTCTAAAATCAATTTTTGAGTTATTTATGAACTTTTTAGTAAATACATTATCAACTAATAGATAATCAAGCACTACTGCTGAACGTGAAATCATATCTGATACTGTATCTGCTAAATCACGTGACTGACTTTGGGTCGGTGAGAGTATATATATTTTATAATATTTATTGAAGAAACATTTCCATATCGAATACATAGCTACTACTAAAGATTTACCCATACGACGCCCTAAGAAATATACTTTCATAGCATCTTCATCTCGTAACATAAGCTTTTGGTGGTCTTCTAATTTATATAAGTGACCACTATCATTAAATAACATATGTTCTACGAAATATACTGGGTCTTGATAACATTTACGTAAAAAATTAACTTGCTCTTCTTCAAATTCCAAAGATTTCAAACTCCATACTATAAATTATTACTATTTATGTAATAAGTATTATTTATACTTGTGATTTTTTTGACGATTAAAAATGAATACATTTATATATGAAGTGAGACAAA
>ENA-UOOM01000565-UOOM01000565.1-fermentation-metagenome-genome-assembly--contig:-NODE-565-length-41493-cov-3.944495_pt1 | contig 41493 bp, 59 predicted proteins | sample MGYA00245781_ERZ724031 | MGnify/ENA primary metagenome ERZ724031 (study PRJEB28704, sample SAMN03018317) | fermentation metagenome | biome: anthropogenic terrestrial biome; feature: soil; material... | reverse complement strand
ATAAACTAAATATGCTTTACCCATTTTGTTTTCTCCTTCCCAATCTTATAAAACAGTTGATTGATGCTATAACTCAAATTTAGGTTCTTTGCTATACTTCTCAATTAAATCATTTGCTAGTTTTTTAATTGTTTCGCTTGTTTCTTTCGTTTCCACTAATCCTTTTAGAAAGGCAATCGAATAATCTTTATCTATGTAATTCACTAATGTTTCAATAGTGCCTATGCATCCAAGATAATACATATCATACATGCCTTGATGCTTCATTATGTTTTCCACGATCTCATCTTTGGCTATTTGAATTTCTGATTTCTTTCTAATATAATAATCTCTTAAATCCATATTCTCTCCTTTTCTAAAACCACACCAATGCGTTATTTGATGTTATAATATTCAGTAAGTATCTTTAATGGTCTTGCATCATAATTGCAATCATCCGTGAATTTAATTTCTGTCTTATCAACAACTCTACAAATTTTATCTTTAAATAATGTAAATATTCTAAAATACTCATTTGCAACAAAATCTAATTCTCCAAATATCTTTCCATAGAACAGAAAACTTCCTTCTTTATCTGTGATAAGTAATTCAGGAGTTCCACAATAATTTCTAATAGTAACTTGACTTTCTCTGTGCCACGCACCATCACTACTCTCTTCTGAAGGTATAAATCTCCCATAAAGAAAGAAATTATCTCCACTACATCCTAATGGTGCTACATGATTTATCCCACTGTTCATTGCTGTATAAATAGCTAGTTTAAAATCCTCAACAGTTATATCATCTAAATCTTCTTTTATAAATGTATAATTTCTTGCCATAATTATTCTCCTTTTTAATTTTTAACATCAAAGTAAAGTTTTATATTATTATTCATAAATTGTAACTGTTTTCGCAACCTTTTGTTCGACATTATAATATTCAACTTGACTAATATTATATGGAGCAATATCATTCACTTTATCAATGTCAGGAAAAGGCAATCCGTTTATACTAACCCATCTTCCATACTGTTCCAGATCTTTAATTGTGACAATACCTTGATTTTCTCTTATGTATTTTTCATCACATAATAGATATTTTCTAGCATAACCACAACTACCGGCGTCTTCATAGCTAACCATTTTAATCACAACAACTGGTATTCCGTTATCAAATACAACATCTCCTATACTTGGTATATACTTATCCATTTTCAATCTCCTTTTCTATGTTTTATATTAACGATTTTGAATAAATTGATATATTGATTTGCTTTATTATTCCTTTCTAAAATAGGATTCAATAATTGATAATGCTTCTCTTCCTTTATTATCCAATTTATATAAGCTATCTCTAGCTGCGGATAATAAATCTTTTAGATCGTCTTGATATAATCCAATTGTATTCAAAAAGTCAATCACATCTCCATCTGCCCAATCTTCATAAATTAATCTTGCCACATCGCTTGCTGAAATATCTAGGTCAATTTCTTGTTTAATTTTCATTTTCCTCGCCTCCAATTTTCCTAATAAAATTGATAATTGATTCTATTTTTTAAACTGCTTTAAATTTCTAATGGCATTCTCAAGTAAACTAATTTTATCTCTGTATAACTTAATTTCATCATACTTTAGCTTAATTTCATTCTTTACACTATCTACTTCATCAGATAAAATTCCTTCAGCAAAATCATTGTATATTAATCTCATAATGAAGTATCTTTTATCTATCTGTGAATAAACATAAGTTTTATATTTGTGATAATTCCTTATATAGTCAGATGGTAAATGATCTTTGGCATATGATTTAGTTAATATATGTTCTAAGTTATATTTCCCATTTTTATCTACATCTCTTTTATACAATTCTTGCCAACTACCTTCTCCTGTTTCTGATGAACTATGTAATAAATATTGTTGACCGTCATATTCAAAAGTAATAGACCAATCTTTTACCTTTAGTATTCTAAATTTAGATATATCATTTATTTGTATTTTCATTGATTCACTTCCTTTCTGGAAACAACATGAAATTTGCATTTTATATTACTACAGTTCTTCTTCCAAACTTTCTAATATTAATAAAAAATCATCCAAATAACTCGCTGCTAAATTCAAAGTTGACTTTTCTATGTATACTTCGTCACCCATCATTCTATATACATGAGTGGCTCCCTTTTCTCTCAATCGTTCTATAATCGTAGTTATACTTGTATCTTTCATCGCTCCACCTCCAATATCTCATAAATCTTGTATTTCATTTTGTCTCTATTGTTTTATATCTGTAATAATCAGCGTTGTACTTAACATATTCTTTCGCCTTGCTTTCATCAGTAAATATAATGTTTGTTAATTTCCAATCTGATTCATATATTCCCCAGCATCCTGCACTACCAAAATCTTTTTCAATTACAAATACTTTCATAACAACTCCTTCCTCATCGTATAGAACTCACATTTTATGATTATCATTATTTTCAACATAAACTACATAACAATATCTATCTTCATCATTCTGAATAACTAATCTATCTCCAACTTCAATCTTATCAAATTCTTCTTTGGAAATAGTAATAAAATGTGTATTACTCATAAATCTCCTTTCATTTTAAAGTGGTCAGGCAAGGCTTTTCACCTACTGTAACACTCCTGCATGGATGTTTCTTCGTGCGGACATCAATCTCTTCATTAAGACTATTTCGTGCGTACATAAGTATCAACACTAATAGATTTCTTCCACCGTATGGGAGCAGATTATTGTCTTCACTGCGTTTATACTTTCGCCACTGACCACATGTCCAAATATCTGGTGCTATACCCAAAGTGGGAGGGTTACTTTGGGTTATTGTATACGATTGATTTTGATTGAGAGCAGCCCACTCTCGGTATAACACCAGACTAATATAATTGCTTTATATAATATCATCCATATCATAATTGTCTCTTATGTAGTCGATCAGTTCATTTATCCTTAATATAACATTTTCATCATTCCTTATTACAGGATGTGCATTCGCCATGCAAGAACCAATCTTACCATTCTCAGTAAATTTCTTATAATCGAATGTCACATATAACAAAGGTATTTGTGTTTTATTCTTAGTAAGTAAATTTGTTATTAATCCCATAATTCATCTCCATCCCCATACATACAAATTTCATTCATATATTCACATTTACTACAATAGTTGTCCCAATAATTATCATATTCTTCTTGTGTTATTTCACCATTTTGAAGTTTATAATATAACTCTACATTTTTAAATTCACACATTTCTGACATATCTTGTTTTTGCATAATGGATGCCCTTTCTTAAAGTAGAATATAGTTTTGGTCGTATTATTTAATTAATTTCACTCCAATCGTGAACTTGACCGCACATATGTTTCTTTGAATTTTTTCTTATAGGCTCACCACAGTAGCTACAAAAATAAGTATACTTATGAATCAACTCTTTCTTTTTACTATTATAATCAGATTCGTCACTAATTAATGGTTTTGTTGGCGTTGCTTTACTTAGTTTTATTTCTTCTTTTTCTAATTTGCTCGTTAATGCTTTTATCTTCTGTTTCAGTTTTTCTACGTCCATCTTATCTCTCCAATCTAATAGAATTACTCTTTTATTTCCTTTTAAATAAGAACCACAAATCTTTATCAATAATATCTCTACCATAAAGGTAAATCCTCACTTCATTATCTTTCTTAGCAAAATAAATCCTTTCATTTTTACTTACAGGCAACTTTCTAAATTCTTTCAACATATTTCTTGATATAATATTCACTCGTTTTTGTGATACACCCCAGTTGCCCTTAAAGTAAGGTTCTTGCCAATTACAAAATTGTATTCTTTTCGGTTCGTATTCTTCATACATTTTATTTACTTTTTCATAAGCTTCTTTTAATTCTGCCCTTGTATGAGGTTGTTTTGAATATTTAAAATCTTCATTTTTATCTATTTCCTCATAATCCATATACATACTAAATAATTCTTCATCAAAATTTGGTTCGCTATCATAAAAATTTTCACAAGCTTCCACCACGTAATATTTATTAAAAAGATTATCTAAAAGCTTATTAGAAAGTGCTTTATGCATAAATGAATATCCATTTTCAATATCTGTTCTTAATTCTTTTTCGATTAATTCTTTATCAATACAAATCATTATTTTTTCCTTTCGTTTAGAATATTTTATTATTCCAAATCAATATTGAATTCATTTGTTACTGAACGTTCAGGAACATAAAATGTTACAATTTGTTTCCCACATGATGGAGGAAAGGCAAACCAATAATATTTCTGATTGATAAAATCTAATGACTGATATTCAATTTTCGGACTATCTTTGTATTCTTTTATGTATATGCTATAATTTTTATCTTCTTCTAACTCTTTCACTTGTTTTCCATGACTTGTATTAATAACATATTTATATACTGTCTTTTCACCAATTTTTCCACACCCTAAAAAGAAAGAACCATTAGTCGCTGAATTATCATTTAATGCAACAATAGGAGTAGTTCTTGTAATAACGTATTGCGTTGGTAAAAACCTTCCTATAATTGATCCAATTGTAACATCTACTATTACCCCAACAGCAATTCCCATTAATGTCCCAAGTAAAATACCAACTATTTCTCCAATCTTACTTTCAAGCATACTACTTATTAATATTGCACCTACTATTATTCCTGCAATTATGTAAACCAATTTTCACTCTCCTTTATAATTTTGAAATCCAGATTCTATATTAAAAATCAAATGACTTATTGATATTCTCATCACTAATTTTATCAAGGTCATAATCCCTGTCTTGCTCTAAATGCCTAATCTGATATTTTAATTTTCCATTTTCTTTTCTTATATCGGAGACACATTCCAATTTTATTGAGAATATACATTTTTTCATATCTGAAATAGCCTTTAATCTATTTTCAAAATCAGTATCATCCGTAGATTCAGATAATCTTTTTGCTGTAACTTTAATATCATCTTTTAACTTTTGATACTTTTCTATTTTTTCTGCATTCTTTTCTTCATTTGTAACTTCTCTAATCTTGCCCTGCAACTCATTTATTTCTTTTGCATATTTTTCTATAATCTCTTTTCTTACTGTTTCAATTTGGTCTAGTGGAGCAATCCAATCTGGTTGGATATTTTTATATGCTGCGTTAAAACTTGTTAAAACAACATAATTTCCATCTTCTCTATGTTTCAGAATTAATCCCACATTGGACTTTAAACCGTCACCCATTGAAAATACAATTACATCGCCAACATTAATATTATTCATTTACGTTCTTTCCTCCCAATTTAAAATAAAACTTCACTTTTATTCAGTCTCCTAAATCATTAAATTTCTTCTAATTAAACCAGTACTTTTCATATTACATATCCTCCATGTTATATTTATCTCTTATATAATCAATAGTATCGTTGATCATTTTCTTTAGTTCTTCATCACCGCTCAATAATGGGTGGACTACCGCTTCACAAGACTTTTCTTTACCAAATTTTTTATATTTTCTATAATCGAATGTAACAAAATACAAAGGAATTGCTTTTTTATTCTTTGTAAATAATCTTTTTATTAATCTCATCATAATCTCCTTTCTATCATAAATTTTAATTTAGTTAACATATGGTATCTCTCTTACTGTATACATCCCAATTCCACTATGCTGATATCCATTTATTTTTTCTTTTATCCATTTCTTAGCTTCCCAATATGTTCCGCATATAACTTCTGGCACAAAACTATTTAAGTTTCCCATGTAGCTCATACCAACTACATACATATATTTTTTTATATCCATTCTCAATACCTCCCTAAAATGAGCTGAATGATAACTTAATTAATCACTTTCAGTTACACTTGACATTCTATAGGTGATATGTCATCCCTAATTTCTTTAAACACCGGTAGTCTCATTGCTTCTCTGTCACTCGGCATAAATTCAATAGTACAAACAATATCTGGTTGAATCCAAACAGCCTCTTCACTCCCATGTGGAATATATCCGAAAGGGGATTGGTCTATTACTTTATATCCATGCTTATTTAACTTTTTTATTCCTGCACCAAGCTCAACATGCCCTTTATAGATAAGCTTTGAACCTTTATATTGCCCAATTATTATGCTAGTCATATTATTGCTTTTATAAATATAGCCACACACAACAGCGTCTATTAAGTCATATATTTTACACTTAATCCAGCAGCCAGTTCTTTTTCCCAGATAATATTCACTATCTTTTCTCTTAGCCACAATACCTTCTAGCTTCTGTTCTTTTACTAAATCAAAAAGTTGTTTTCCATAAGTATCAATATATCTTGAATTTATAATTCTGTTATTTTCTTTAATGACGCTCTGTAACAACTCTTTTCTCTCTATAAGGGGAGTACTAAGCAATTCTTTGCCTTTGTAATACAAAATGTCAAACACTATAAAACTTGCTGGATATTTATTAGAAAACAATTGTATTTTAAATGTGTCTGTCATTATTGTCCTTCTCTGTACTTCGTAAAAATCTGGTTTACCATCTTTTAGAACAACTAATTCACCGTCTAATATACACTTATCGGATACCTGCTTGTTGATATTCCACATCTCTGGAAATGATTTAATCATCTTAACATTCCGTCTATTTCTTAAATCAACTTCATCATCTAAATAGGCAATGCATCTTATTCCATCAAATTTTATTTCATAAATGAAATCTTCAGAATCAAATGGTGATTGTTGTTCTTTAATAAGCATCGGACTAGCTTTTCTATCATAAAATAAATCGTTCATCTTACATCACTCCTACTTATAGAGTATGTGTAATATCGAAAATCGTATGTAATTTGCTATTGAATGGTTGTTTTATATTGTTTCAAACCTTATGTTCTCCTCTATACATTCATAGAAAATATTTACACGATCGCAATTTTTTAATCCTTTTAAACATTCTTTCAGGATTACTACATAACGGACAATTACAGCTAAACCATAAGGCAGATTTAATTCTTTTTATTTCTTCACTCGTTCCACTAATTTTTAACATTTTATTTTTCCTTTCTAAACAAATCAGAGTTTGATTCATACTTCCCCATCTTCAAATTTAGTAGAATTGTGCATTTGCTCTCTAATTTTACCTATCTTTTCCTTAGAGTAGTTGTTGCCAACTTTGGTATGTTTAGTAATAAATTTACGTAAGAATTTAATAATATCACTAACTAAATATACCAAACCGTACCAGACAAAGAAAACACCGACTATATACGTAGTCTTTTGAGATACGGATAATTCATCAATTTTAATTACTGGCATGGCATCAGCAGCCATGAATAATATCATAGATAATAATAAAATAATTCCAGCAATTTCTGTTATCCACCATGTAATACTTAACCCTGTAACTTTTTTCATAAAATCCATCTTTTTAACTTCAGTATATGTAGATTCATTAATTCCATCTCTTGCTGCACTATTCTCAGGAATACATTCATTGCATGAGTTGCCAACCGTACAATCAAAATAATTGTTTTCAATATCACTTTTAGGGGCTTCCACAACTATATCTTTATTACAATATTGACACTTACATTTAACTCTCATTTTTCTCCTTTCTGCATGGAACTTATGGGTTAAGCCTAAGAGCTTACTTGTGTTTCCACGTTGGGTATTTCCTCGACTTTACGTTAGGAGCAGGGTTACTCGTTTGCTTATGTTTAATACACATCTACTTCTAACTATCCTTTTTCGCTATGTACCCATTCAAAACTACTAATATTAATGTTTCTTTATATATTATGTGGGTTAGGATTTGCACCTAACATATATTCTTACGAATACTTATTGCTTAACATTTTGCTTCGCACTGCCGAGGAAGTAGACTAATTCTCGTGCTGTGCGGTTAAAAATCCGCACCGCTATTCATTCTCGCTACCCGACAGAATAATGTGTCTACCTATTCCACCACCACTAAATATAGTTACAAATAATTTCAATTTTCTTCTTTAAGCCTTTTTTTGATAAGATTATTCATCTCATTAATATCTTCTGCTGAAATTGATTCACTTAATTTCTTACGATTGTTATAAGATTGTCGAGTTGATATGTTTTTATTCAAGTATGAATCTGTTTTATATTTATCTAGTTCCTTTCCACAATTAGGACAATACTTAATTGGTGCATTCCAGATATAATACCCACCAGCTATTAGCAATTCATAAATTTCTATTTCTTCTGTCTCTTTATTCAGTTCATTACAATATTTACACATTACTTATCTCCATTTCTAATCAAAGACTGGATTAATTCATATTTTTGATACAATTAGATTCAAGTTCGTTATTTCTCCGTTTTCAATTATTAGTTTTTTAATACACCCTACAGGCAAATTAAAACTCACAGTATTATTATCTAATATTCCTTTAACTTGTATTATTTTCAGATTATCCTTTGTACAATCTACTCCAATGATTTTTTCTGGTACACTAAATATCTCATAGTCTTTACCAACCTTAACCATATTACCCACCTCCATACATTAAACTTACTATATGCTATGTATTAATTCTACATTAGGATATTAATTAATTATTAAACTTCATCTCCGGTAAGAATCACTGCTTTATTTTGAATATCTATATCACACTTACTTAGATTACCAAACAATTTTATGTTTAAAAGAGAATATTGTGAAGCCAATTCACATAATTCTTTTCCTCTCATACAATCCTCGCCTTTCTATCTTATAGTTATATATTATTATTACATTAGGATGATATTGTTTCCTTATTTATGTAACTAACTATAACACGTTTATATTGCTCTGTCAAGTATTTTATTATTACATTAGACCGTTATTTTATCATTTTTATTAAATCATCTTCATTTATAATAGGAATGTTTAGCTTTTCCGCTTTAACATTCTTTGATGACCCTGATGTAGTGTCATTAGTAATTAAATAATCTGTTACTTTTGTCACTCCGGACACTACCTTTCCGCCATGACTCTCAATATCTTCTACTAAGGCGTTTCTATTTGAATATTTCAAGAGTTTACCAGTTATGCAGAATGATTTGCCATTAAGTATTGTGTTCGTTTTAACCTCTGCATTAGGCACAATAAATTCCATTATATTTATTAGTTCAGCAAACATAAGAGAGTTATCATAATTATCGAACCATTTAGTAATTGATTCATGCATTGTTACCCCAAAATCTTCTAATTCAGCAAAATTAAAATTATTTTTAATCATTTTAATAAAGTTATCTGCACTACCATTACAATATTTACTTATTGTCTTACTTGCAGACTTACCAATTAACGGAATTGATAATGAATAAAGAAAATTATCAAACTTTATATGCTTACTTTTATCAATGGCAGCAAGTAATTTATCTACTGATTTTTTACCTAATCCTTCCAATCCATACATTTCAATTTTATGTTCGCTAAGTTTATATAAATCTGATAGATTGGTTAACCATCCAAGTGATACAAATTTACCAAGCGTTGCATCTGATAAACCTTCAATATTCATTGCATTTTTACTAGTAAAATGTTTTAATCTACCTAATAGTTTTCCATTACAATGTGTATTACTACATATTAAAAATTTAGTATTATTATCTTTTCTAATTTCTGTTTTACTGCCACAAATAGGACAAGTATCCGGTACCCTTATACTATCAGTTTCATTTCCATTAAACTCTACTGAACTAATTTGAGGTATAATCATATTAGCTTTATATACATTAACAGTACAACCCTTTCTTAATCCAAGTGATTCTAAAATAGATACGTTATGTAATGATGCTCTAGTAACATTCGTTCCATCAATTAAGACCGGTTCAAACACCGCTGTTGGCGTAAGTATTCCAGTCTTACCCATTGTCCATTCAATGTCTAAAAGTTTTGTAGAATATTTTTCATCTTCAAATTTATAAGCAATTGAATGCCTAAAAAATTTATCCGTTCTTCCCATTGCTGCACATTCTGAAATCGAATCTGTTAGCATTACAGCACCATCAATTGGGTAACTTAATTCTTCTGCTTTTAATCTTAAATTACTCAGCATCTCATTTAAACTACGTCTATTATTTGGATTGTTAGAATAAGTCCACATAGGGACAATATCAAACCCTAACTTTTCAATTTCTTTTAATTTAGCGTAATTTGAATTAGATTGTCCTATATTATCTAACCCTTTGATAACTCTCCACGCAATAAATTTTATATTTCTCTTTGCAGTAATGCTACTGTCAAGCAATGTCACTGATCCGGATGCTAAATTACGTGGATTTTTATATTTTTTATCGTCTGGTAAAGATTCATTGATTCTATCAAAATCATCATACGTGATAATTGCTTCACCATCTATAATTAAATTACCGTTATTGTTAATTTTCATAGGAATGTTTTTAAATACCAGCGCATTGTGTATGATATTAGAACCTTCTTCTCCGTTTCCCCTAGTCTCAGCCGATATTAGTTCACCATTATCATACTCTAAGCTAACCGTCAATCCATCCATTTTAAACATAAGTAAGCAATCTCTATTGCCGGCAAATTTAATTAATTCTTCTTCAGTATGGCATTTATCAAGTGATAACATTGGATGATTATGTTTTACTGTTTCTAATTTACTTATTACTTCAGCACCAACCTTATGTGTTGGTGAATTTGCAAGTATTGTATTTGTTTCTTCTTCAAGCTGTTTTAATTCATCATATAATTTATCAAATTCTCGATCAGACATAACTGTATCACCGGTATTATAATAAGCAATCGATGCATCATTAAGTCTAATAATAAGTTCTTTCATTCTGTATATTTTATTATTTTTATCCATAACATACTCCTTCCTATAATGTCAAGCCCTTGACCTATTTAAATTATACAGGAAGCTTTAAGAATTATAGTTTATTAATTTGTAGTTTATTGTTTCTTGTAATAATAAGAAAACATATGGCACTACTTTCCCAATTATTTATTATTGAGTTAATAATGTCATATGTATTATTACGTCATAAAGTTGCTATTAATCACTAGAAATATTTTAGCCATGTCTGCCTTGTTGTACTTTTATTAGTTTCAATACACATCTTGTAAGCCTTTGGCTCTGCTAATAATAAGCAACGTTTCTTTGCTCTAGTAATTGCAGTATAGAGTAAGCAAGTATCCAGTAATGTGTAATGTGTCATGTCAATGATAATTATTACTGTCTGGTACTCCGATCCTTGACAGTTCCATGCCGATATACCATTTTGAACAAATTGATGCGTTATTGGCATTTCTAAGCAATATGTGTGTTCGGTTGTATCTGTCAATGATTTAATTTGTTGTACATCAGTATAATTATAAATATATTTTAGATACTCTACATCATTATCATTAATATTGTTTTCATTACAATAATTTATAAATCTTCCTAACATCGAATATGTTATTCTATTCCTTCTAAATGTATTGTATAGTGCCTTATCTATTTCACTTGTAGCTAATTTATATTTTTCAATAATTTTCATTACAATATTACTTATATACGGAATTGAATAAGTTTCATTCTTAGATTTATGATCATAATATTTAAAAACTTTATTCATTTTTTCATTACTGATAAATCCTATTTCTTTAATAAATAAATCGCAATTACTTCCATAAATAAATAATGTATATGATCCTCCTGTATCATTATTTCTAAATAACTTTGTTGATACGATACCTATATTTAATAGCATATATCTAATTTGATCTACTAAAATTTCTTCTTTTGCAGTAAACGAAATGTGATCAAACTTGCCATTTTTAATACATACAGAACCATCTTCAAAAATACCTTTTAAAAATTCTATTTGATATTGTTTTGGAGCTTTTAAAATAACATCAGGTACATATTTATCATTGGGTTGTATCCCATCAATTTTTCTACAATAATCTCTTATGAATGTTGAATTAATTTCAGTTAAATACATACCACCCATTTTACCATCTGGTAATACATTTTTAGGTTCTCTGTATGGACTATATCCAAAAATCTGATTTACAATATTATTAAAATCATCTACAACATTTTTGTGATTCTTACCATATTTAATCCCACATGAACCAACAACACCGTCAGCAACCATATAACCTAAAAACCTAGCAAATTCAAAAGTTAACATAGAAGGCGAATTGTAGATAGCAGCATTGCAGTAAACATCATTTTTATCAATTTTCCATTCTTGTGGCAATTCTATATTATTTCCATATATGTTCATGTCCTTACTTATTATTATATAATCATTTTCAGTTAAATCTTTGACGGCTTTTGCATGAATGTATCCATTGCTTCCAATTAAATTTACCTTGTGGTCTAACGTTGCTGTTAATTCATAGTTCCTTTGGGTGGTAATCTTTTTACATGGAGTAATGCCTGCATTATAAAAATTTGATGGCTTTTCCATGAATTTACCGTTGTATACTTTTATATCATTATGAATCTTTTTACTTTCCAATACATTAGCACCATTATTAAATGTTTTTAATTGTGCTAATCCATTAGATGTATATAGCCATGTATTCTCTGTAATACATTTATGTACCGTCACAGCATAAGCCAAATCAAGCTGATCCAATTCATTTCTTGAATATTCAATTGTCTTTGTATTACCGTTCATTGTATATTCTACAGTAAATATAATCTTTTTCTCTTTTCCTTGCTTAGCTTCGCTTATACTGGTTATATAGCCAACTTCACCATTGAATACATTCTTTTCATAATTGTTTTCTGTCTGCATTACTTTTGAACCAATAAGATATTCTTTTCTTCCTAATTTCATCTTAACGTTCTTATCATGTAATAATATGTCGATCAATCTTATATTTATTTCTTCTGCACTATTTAAACAATTATTTCTTCTAGGTGTAATAATAATTACTTCATCCATCCCGTCTTGCTCTATCGCTTTTAAATATGTATTAATAGCGATATTCTGTAATCCTTCTCTCGTGTCACGAAACATATATGTCATATCCTGCAATTTACCTGTAATTATTTTTAATTCTGGTTGTTTGATTGGAGAAATTCCTTCTCTGATCTGATTAGCATCAGATAATATTCCTGACTTTTCAGCTTGTCGTAGCACTTTTGTAAGACGGTGAACTCCGATAATATCAGATTTTAATATCAAATCACTGAAAACATTACCATAACCAATAGGCGGTAATTGCATGTTATCTCCACACATTATGATTTTTTTACCTTCTTGAATAGCAGAAACTAATGAATAATATATACTAGCATTATTCATTGAACACTCATCTGCTAAAATAACATCACTTTCAAGTGGGTTATTATGATCGTGTTCAAAACCACCTTCAGGACTAACACCTAGTAATCTATGGATGGTGGATGCTTGAAATCCTGTTGCCTCAATAATTCTTTGTGCTGCCTTTGCAGAAAGTGAACAACATGATACTGAATAATTTGCTGCTGAATAAATTTTAAGCAACGTTCTTGAAATTGTAGTCTTTCCAGTACCACTCTTTCCTACGATTAGAACTACATTATCATCTAATGCTTTTATTACAGTGTCCCTTTGTTCTTCTGTTAATGGGAAACCTTGTTCATCTTCTGCTTCTTTAATTCCTTGTAATATTTGTTCTTCCGTCAATTCTAATTTAGGATATTTATTCAAGTCTTTAAGAATATTGTAGATATTCAACTCAGTTTGATAATATCTTTTTAATCCAATCTTATCGCCATCAATATGTAATATTCTCTCATGCTCTAACTCTTCTTCAATAATTTGCTTATAAATATCTATACACTCATTAATATTATCAATAACTGCATTCTCTAAGGCATTTTTTGTAACCCACGTATGCCCCTTACTATTACCGATCTCTTCAAAATAATAATTAATAAAAGCATAAGTTCTTTTTGCCGATAATTTTAAACCCGGATTTAATTTGAGTGCTAATTGATCTACTGTCTTAAAGCCAAACCCTCTGAATTGTGTCATTATATAAGGATTATCAATAAGCTTCTGCTTTAACAAAACTGGATTTGGTTCATTCATTAGTAATTTTTTTATCATTTTAAAGCTAACGCCTAACGGTTGTAATAACACCAAAATATCAGATATAACATAATTCTCTAATACTTTTTCTTTTATATTTTTGTATGTAAATTCTCCAATGCCATGCAAAATAGATAAATCAACATCATCTTTCCCATTAATCATATCTTCTACAATATTAGGATAAGCAGCTAATAATGTATCACACTGCTTATCCGTTACTAATGATGACAAAAACTTTCTTTGTTGTTCTTCACTCTTAGGTGCAATCGCTGTTATAGTAATAGGTTTATACTGATACGATTTATATTTTGTATTATAATCCATTGTAGCCGTTACTTCATACTCTGCACCTAAATATAAATGTTGCATGTTACCGGCAAGAATACTCATTTTTAAGTTATCGTTTGGAAAATCATCAAATTGATTTTCTGGAACGATATCATATTCTGGGATATCATCCGATGTATGAAATACATACACACCATAAGATGAATCATCAGAATAAAACCGTTCTGTTTGTGGAGTTATTTTAAACTTTAGTGTTTCTGCCATCTTATCCCTTCTTACATTAATTTAGTTAATCTTCTATCTTCCAACCATTGCTGATAAGTTTTAATTTCACTCACTATTGGCTTGTCATTACTCTTTTTACATAGCATTGTAACTTGATTACCACGTTTAATTAAGTCCTCATATTGTTTATATTGTGTATGCCAACAAATTACTTCGACTAATCCATACGCTGAGTTAATCCAGACAAACGCAAATTGTTTGCCTCTTCTGTCTTTTTTCTTTTGTACATTAGAAATAATACCAACGATTATTCCTTTACCGCCCTCATCAACTTCGTCAAATGGCAATTTTATATACTTATACGCTTCTACAAATGGATTGTTAGTGATAAATACTGATAGAGCATCAAATTCCCAAAACTGTTCATCTTGTAAATATTTATCATAAAACTTTTGCATCTCTTCTTGATACTTTTTCTCTTGCTGAACATAAAAGTCTATTCTTCTTGCTTGATTATATAAAGCTAATCTATCTTCTTTTGACTTAATAACATCCGTATCAATATTAAATTTGTCTTTTAATATTGATAACTTGGGAAGTGATGTTACATTGCTATATTCTTTCTTCTCAAATTGCTTTGATGCATAATTAATTAAAAATTTTTTTTTGTTATTACATGGAATTGCACCGACTTTAGTTAATGCAATCACTATTGTATTCGATGGATTTATTCTTTCATAGAAATCATTAAAACTCTTAAATTCTCCGTTAGCTTGTCTTTCATTTAGAATTATATCTACTGTTTTTTCTCCTAACCCCTTAATAGCGCCAAGTCCAAATAATATCTTTCCATCTTTAACTGTAAAATCTAAATCTGATTTATTCATATGAGGTGGAAGAACCTCAACGCCAAATTCTCTTGCATCAATAATGTATTTATTTAAAGCGCCATAATCAGTTTTGTTCAAATTAAGCAGCGCCTTAAAGAAATATGCTGTATAATGTGCTTTTTGATAAGCAGTTTTTAGTGTAAGGATTGAGTACAAAGCTGAATGCGATTTATTAAATAGATAACCACCCTTTTTCTTTAAATCATTACTAATTTCTTTGGAAAGCGGTTCACTATAATTATTATCAATTATTTCATGATATAATTTTTCAGATTCGGTTCTAATTAATTCCTTATCCTTTTTACCAATTGCTTTTCTAAATAGATCTGCACCACCATATGTTCTTCCACCAAATTTTCTAACTATATCCATCAATTGTTCTTGATATATAAGACATCCATATGTAGAATCCAATATTGGTTTCATATCTGGATGAATATATTCAATTGGTTTTTTACCATGTTTTCTATCTATGTAATCATCTAAAGCCCCCATACTATCAGGTCTGTAAAGTGCTAATACAGCAGAAACATCTTCAAGTGAAGTAGGTTGTAATCTTAATAATAAATCTTTCATGCCCTGTGATTCTACTTGAAATACACCGTTTGTTCTTGCAGATTGTAACAGTTCATACATTTTTGTATCATTCAAAAACTCAGGATTGCTTGCACTAAATTCAAACGGATCTAAATGCAAATCATTTATTACATCTTGTACTATATTTAAAGTTGCTACACCAAGTACATCAAATTTAATAATTCCTATTGATTCAATTTTCTTTTTATCAACTTGAATAACTTTTTCGCCTTTTGAACCAATTTTCATTCCCATATAATCAGTGATTTTAGTATCTACAATTCCAACACCACCTGCATGAATACTTGCATTACGTACTCTTCCACTAATTTTTGACGCTATATCAAATAATTCTTTATAGTCAATATACTCTTCATTCAATGTCGGATTATTTTCAATACATTCTTCGAATGTATCATATGTAAACTTCTTACTAATTTTGTCACAAATGTTATATGGTATCTCTAATACCCTTCCAACATCTTTTATTGCTACTATTGGTGTAATATATGAGAAATTAATAACCTGGCAAACTCTATCGCTACCATATTTATTTGTAAGATATTCTACTATTTTATCTCTATCTGCAAAATCAACATCAATATCTGGCATTGATACACGTTCAGGATTTAAGAAACGTTCAAAGATAAGATTATATTTAATCGGATCTAACTCTGTAATTCCTAGTAAATAGTTTACAATAGATGATCCTCCAGAACCTCTGCCATCCCCAACTACAATTCTATTTTTCTTTGCATAATCTACGAAATCCCAAACAATGAGAAAATATCCATCATAATGCATTTGATGAATAATGCCTAATTCATACTCTAATCTTTCTCTTCGTACCTTTTGTTCTTCTACCGATAGCTCATCAAACTTTCTTTTTTTCCAGCCTAATCCTGTGAGATATCTTAAATATGAATAATTATCATTAAACCCTTCTGGTAATGGATATGTTGGTAATTGTGGTTCTTGGAATGGCATATTAACTACATCAATCATACCTGCTATTTTATTTGTATTCTCTAATCCGATGTCTACATTCTGTTTGCCAATTTGTCTGTCCATAATAGCGTGAATTTCATCTTCTGACTGTAAATAACAATCATCGTATAATTCAGTTAATGTATCTTCATCTCTTGCAATCTGAATATGTCTTGCCTGATATACTAAATCTTCTTTTTTAGCTACGTGACTATCTGTTGTAATGGCAAACTCTGTATTAGTATCTACTGATAATTGAAGGATTTTCTTATTGTATTCTTCCTGAGTATCTGTTGAATGACTTTGCATCTCCAAGTAAAAATGCGGAAATATTTTTTTATATTCATTAATATATGAAACACATTTATCATAATCTGGTTCTCTTGCTAATTTTGATGCTAAACAAGCAGATAGTATTATTAAGTTATCTGCATATGGCTTTAGCATATTTAAATCAACTCTCGGTTTATAATAAAAGCCATCAAAATTGCTTTTTGTAATTATCTCATTAAGTGCAATTCTTCCTTGCTCATTCTTTGCTAATGCAATTAAGTGAAAGTATTTATTCTTAGGATCTTGTATTCCTATATCAAAACATTCATATAGCTCCACACCATAAATCATTTTTAAATCCGGATATTTTTGTTTTAATTCATCAAAATAAACCCAACTATATTGATTCCCATGCTCTGTTACGGCAAATGCATTAAGTCTTAATTTACTGGCTAACTCTAAATACTCTTCTGGTTTTGAAAACCCATCCAATACAGAAAAATCTGTATGGTTATGTAATGCCGAATAACTCACTAACGAACCTCCTCATAGTCTTTTACAACAATCTGCGGTGTAAGTATCCCTTTGAAATTATTAATTGACATTTTCCCAATAACATTTAGATATTTAACCGGTACATCTGCTGTCTCTTCTAAATCTTTATAAGTATTAATTATTAAATCATCGTCACCACAATTAAATTTAATAAATGCAAATCCATTTTCATCTGTAACTTTCCATGTGTTTTGTGTTTTACCCATAATTGAAATATCACAAGCATTTACAGGAATATATTTTATTAACACATAGGGTTCTTTGACTCCATGACCATACATATCTGCTAAATCACAAATATCTTTAATAAATCCAATTGTTAATTCCTCATAACCCAATTCAAAATCAACATTGTAGTATTTTGTAAAGTCAACATCACTTAATTTTTCATTTGCTGTTTTGATTGCACGTGTAATATTTTTTCTATCAATTGAAAAACCAAATGCAGATGGATGTCCATTTACAAATTCAAAGATATTTAAATCATTAAGAAAATCTCTAAAACTATCAAGTGGACTATCATCAAAATTTCTACCGGAGCCACCATAAAGAATTCCATTAGATTCATCTTCTTGCTTTCTTAATAACAAACACGGTCTGTTATAGTATTCTGCTAATTTAATTGCTGCTAATCCAGTTAAAGTAGAAGCTAAAACGTCAGTTACATTAACAAACATTACTTTATTTTTATATAATTGATCAGCATCAATCAGTTTATGTATTTCAACTACTGCCTTATCAACTGTTTTTCCTTGCCTACTCTTGGCATTTGTACATAATCTAGCAGCTCTTGTATATATATCTTCATCAACCTCATCTGTTGTCCCACGTTTCTTATATTTAAATACTTCATCTGTTTCTATAAACGCCCTGAATAATAGATCCTTTTCATCTGTATCACCTACTCTAATCATGGCATTTAAAAGAGGAGTAATATAAAATTGAATTGTTGTAATATTTATATGATCATTCATTGAATATGACTGCTTTTCAATCAATGCTTTAAATAATTTACTTCTTATCTTATTAATTCCTAAATTAACTAAATGCCTAGTCTCAAATTCTCTCATATCCATAACATCACTAATATTTGCTAATGCTACCATGTCAAGATAATCATCTGCATAGTCGTTCCACATTTCATCATCAACCGCTTGCAAAAATTTATATACAATGCCGGCACCGCATAAATTTTTATTTGGATAATCACAAATCTGATTATTTACTGTAATAGCATATGGATTTTCACCTTCATCACATAAGTGATGATCCAAAATAATGATATCCATACCCTTATTCCTTAACTCTTTACACTGTTCAAAATCATTCGTTCCTGCATCTGGTATAATTAATAATTTTGTATCTATTGGAATGTTAATCTCATTTGATAATCCATGTTGTTTACCACTATGTAACGAATAACTAACCGGTATATTCCCATCTATACTTTTTATATATCTATACATCATACTTGCTGAAGCATACCCATCAACATCACAGTCAACAAGTATATGAATTTTATTACTACATTCAACATGTTTTATAAATGTCATTACTGCTTCGTCTATATTCTTCAATAGCTTATAATCATGTAAATAATTATCATTCAAATTTAAATAAGTTTTATAATCAATAATTCCACGATTAAGTAATATTGTTTTCTGAATATTATTTACATCATTAAGACTATTTTCAATTAATCTATATCTCATTTAACACGCACCTTATTTAATTCTAATCATACATTTATCTATAAGTGTCTTAAATTTTTCGCTATTATCCGTTGGAGACTCTTTATCATCAAGTATTCCTAATGTATCAATAACAGCATATATAACAACTCCGTCTATAAATCTATTTGCTATTGTTTGTAATTCTTCTTGTGTTACATCTTTATCAAAAAGAAATATTATATCTGAACACAATCTTGTAAGTTTATCTATCTGACATTTAGATATTCTTTTACCACCAATTCCTACCGCATTAAAATATCCCATACTATACATTTGAAGAACGCTTTTTTCGCTCTCTCCAACATATACAACTCTTGATTGCATAATATATTGATATGTTTTATGTAATCCAAACAATATTTTTGATCTATTGCATGGCTCTATATATAAATATTTTTCTTCGTTCTCACCTATTTTTTCTTCAAATAGTCTACCCTTTACTCCTACTAAATTTCCTAACTCATCTCTTATAGGAATAGTAATCCTGTTACTCTCTTCATCGTAACCAATTTCAAACTCTTGTTGAATTTCATAATCTATATTGTCATTGTAGAAAAAATCATTAACATAATTTTTATAATAGGAAAGGATGGTTTCAGGAATTGGCTTTAAAGGTTTATCATCAGCCTGTATATTGTCTGTCTGTTGCATTTCAAGTATTAATTTCGTTATTTTAAGGCTTTCCGGTAAATCTTCTTCAAAATCATGATAGTAATCTATATCAACAACATCACATATCCACTTCATTGCTTCATAGAAAGAAGAATCTCTTACAAACTCTACAAGTGATATTAGATCAGTAGATATATTTCTTCCCTTTGTAATATCTCTTGTATAATTGAATGTAGTCAAATATGTATTTTCATAAACGGTAATAGCTGTTAGATTATCTCCATCTGGATTAGCTGCTTGATAATAACCATCCTTATGCTTAATACAATGACAACCTAACTCTCCAAGTATCGTTTCAATATAATTATTTTCTAATATATATTCCTTTAGGTTTTCAATATCCAATTCCTTATTTCCACCTACTTTTTACTTTTTGACTAGTTCACCTTTTTCAATCCAAATATTTAAATCCAAATCAACTTCCCATATTAGTTTAGTTTTTCTTCCAAATCTATTTTTATCAATGCAGTCACAATAGTACCTTTTATTTATATCTAATTCATGCACCACTGAATCTCCCCAATCCGGATTATCACACATATACCCATATTTATGATATTCATCCTTATTAATCTCTTTAAATAACATTAATGTATGTAATATATGTTTAATTTGTTTGGCATTTGCAATTTGACTTGAAGTCATTTCATCTGGTTTAACGTAGTTTGCATCATCTGATAACTGAATAGATAAATATCCAAACATATCTAATTCCTTTGCAATTTCAGTTAATTTTGTAACAGTAGCCTTAAATGCAGCCCATTCTCCAATTGCATCTACATCTGATTTAGCAGTATCATAGAAAAAATAATTAATTCCTTGCGTTAAATTAGCTTTTCTAATCTCAAATTCAAGTGTTTTATCATCATATGCTGTTGAAACATCTTTAGCAAATATCATTCCTTGTGTTTCATCTTCTATCCATTTGGCGATTTCCATTATTTTATTGTACTCATCAGAGTTTTCAGAAACCCGCTGCGCGTATTCTTCAATGGTTTCCACTGGATCTCCCCATTCATCTTTAATTGGATAAATGAACTCTCCGAATTTATCTTTGTATAGACCAAGTGTTAATTCTTTTTCTTTCTTTTTTAACTTTAGACCATGTAAATGCTGAAACTCAGGATTATTAATAACCGTAGTAATCAAAGCATATCGCATCTCTTCTATTGTCATCTCATTTAGCAATACAAATACTTTTTCTTTCATTACTAATGCAATATAGGCAATCAATTTAATCATGAATCTACTCTTACCGGCATTACTAAGCATTCCCACTGCCATAACAGATTTACGTTTTAACCCACGAAAAATATCATTACATATTGAATATGGCATTGCTAATCCAATATCAGGAGTTTCCATACATTTAAGTAAGGTACTTGTAATATTACTGTTTAATATCTCTGCTTCTTCATTTGTAAGTATTACTGTATGTATACGATCTGTTTTTCCACGTATTAATCTATAAATATCCATTGCTGTAAATAATTCGAAATTCTTATGATTAATTATTTTTTCTACATTAAATCCATTTCTTTGATATTCTCTTAGTAATGAGAATTTTTTTAATACTTCAAAATAATTTTCAAAATTCTCTGTAACAGCTAAGTTCATCCAACTATCAATAGTTTTCCAACCGCCATATTTTTTATAAGAAGCTAATCTATCTGAATCCTCTGTCATAAAGGTACTAATTATTGATTTATTAAATATCTGTGTACGTTTTCGATACATTATTTCTGCTACGTCATAGAAAAATCTTGTTGCTTCATCTGAAAAATCATACTTACTTTTAATATGCTGACCATGTTCTATAAATAATTCTGGTTTTTTGTATATACACCCAACCAATAAAAATTCATTTTGGATATTAGAAACTGTGTCGATACAAAACACCTCTCATTCTAAATTTCATCCAATATTTCATTTATGTTAATTCCACCTTTATTTTTAAGCGGCTGTCGTATTGTTGTATTTATATTTTCATAATTAATTGTGTCTTGCTTCTGTTCCTTTTTTTCTTCTTGTTCTACTAATGCTATTTTCTGTTTCTCTTTCCACATTAAATAACCATCATATTTATTAACAAGAATAGCCAAGTCATAAACTATACGTTTATCTCCTGTAATTTCATTTCCTTTTTGTTTGTTTCTTTGAGCTATTTTATTTAATGTGTTAATTTTTTGTCTCCACATATCAAGTAAATCTTCTGGTGGAATTGGTCGTGTAAGATTTTTATATTTACCGCTGTAAACTTGTGAGATCTGATACCATGGAACATTAACCACATAATACTGTTCTCTTAAAAATGCATTAACATCCGATTCGGCAAATATTCGTTTTATATTTTTTTGCGCATCTTTTTTATACTTATCTATGTTAGTTAAATCAGCTTTTTTTGATTTAAATAATTTTTCAATTTGTATCCTTGCATCTTCTTTATATGTTTCAATGTATTGCAAAGCAGTTTTCCACTTTGGCGTTTTCATAGAACTACATTTCTCAATAAAACAATTAATATCATAGTACCTACCATCATAGTAAATTACATTATCATCTGGAGAATTAATAATTATATCCTTCTTACAATACGCACATTTCTTCTTAATACCAGACATATCAATAAAACACTGTTCATCGTAAAAGTGATTATCAAAAAAAACTACATTAGCATTCGCACCATTCCTCCTTAAAATAATGTTAGATTTACAATGAAAACATTTTCTATTAAAAAGTTCTTCCATAATACACCACTTTTCTATAATATGGGCGATAGATACAATTCCACCGCCCATATACATCTAATACTATCTAATTACCGTGATACGATTTCGTAATATTTCTTTAATTGATCAATATCAGTAAGTTTCTGATATGCCTTTGGTAGTTTATTTTCAATTACAATTGCCTGTATTTTAGATTTCTCTACCTGTGGCAGCTTAGTGATAATTTCCTTAATTGCATGATGATAATCGCTAGGTGTCTTTAAAGTGGTTTCAGTATTATTCTCACTTTCTTTTTCTCCATTTAGTTCTTCATCAAATTTAGCGTTCTCTTTTTCAATAGCTCTGCGCTCAATTTCAATAGATTCGTTCATGGTATTTACTACTGTAAAATCTTTCTTTCCTTTATTCTTATCAATGGCTACCTGCCAATCAAGGATTGACGGCTCGATTAAAATCTCATTCTGTTCATGTACTAATGTTCTATCCTTCTGATCTACAAGTGCCTTAATAATCCCATCATCATCTTTGAACATTCTCAAAGCAGTTTTGCAGTTAAATCCAATATCCTTAAATCCATCAACAATAAACTTACCTGTCCTCATTGACTTAATAGAACCATCTTTATCTCTGTATGGTTCTGTCTCAGGCTTTTCTCTGCATGTCACAGCAAAATGCTTACCTGAAGATAACAAGTCAAGAATCAAATCTTGTCCTACAAATTTCAATGTATTATAGTCTTTAATTTCAATGCTTGCGGATTCAATAGCTACTTCCTTCTCCATACCAATAAGCTCATTCTTATTGGCTCTAACTGTTGCACGTTTCTTAGAGAAGTCAATAATACTTTGTTGCTTTGCTACATATAGCAATGTAACACCGTCAACAATGATTATATCTGGTCTAAATGGTTGTCCATCAGCATCTAAATACACATCTTCTGTTTCATTGCCATCTTCATCAAAGTCGTAAAAATCTTCTCCATCCTTAGCTCTCTTGATAAAATCTTTTACTTCCGATAATGACTGTGTATATACTATATAAATATTCTGTAAATCGTATCCTTCATTTTCGTATTTCTCTAAGTAGCTATCTACTGATCCTGCTTCCGCATCTATGTATAATACCCTAAATGGTCTACCTGATTCTGTCTTTAATTTTAATGATTCAAGGCAAAAACTTGATTTCCATGTTCCGTAATCACCATATAATAAAAATCCTAATTTTGTCTTAACAGCCTTACCGCCTCTGCCTGTTGCCAAATTACATTCCTCCTAATTTTACTGTATGTTTTAAGATGCTATGTTATTTGATGCAAAGTGGTTTTTACCACCCTGCATCCATTTCCTCGTCATCATCTGTACTACCAACACTACCCCATGTATCATTACTATCATTACTATTACCAAAATCATTTTCTGCTGTCTTTGATGCTTTAATTATTGCAATAGCTTTATCAATTGCTTCCTCTGTATATGTAGTTGTATCAATAGTCTCTGGATCAGCACCAGTAATATATAATTCTCTAACTGTTGGACTATTAATCTTATCCATATCATTTTCTTCTCCCCAACAGTCTGTAGTAGTTACTGTTACAAAATTCTTTTCAATTGAAATGTCTCCCCATACTTTAATACCCGTGTATGGTTTTAACTGCTTGTAAAATGTTTTTGCCAAACTCATATTTGTTGTATAAAATTCTGCATCTTCAATACTGTTATAATTAACAATTTTTGCACTTATAGTAGCTTTTGTATTATCTTCATTACGCTTAATACCAGTGAATACAATATACTGTGTAAAGTTTGCGATCGGCTTGAAATCTTCTGCTTCGAAATCAACATCCTTGCAAAGAGAAACCTGAGAAGGAACAAAATTAGTCGTGTGCCTATCGTTATATGTACTATAATCAATAGCGCCTTTTACGAAAACAAATTGATTATCATTCAGATTATCACCAATCTCTTTACAAGCATCATATTCAGTCAAACGTTTCTTATCGTTTACATCATTGCCCTTTGCATCCTTGATCTTTGTTACTCCAACATTTACTCCAATTAAATTAAAATCTTTGTTTTGAGGATTCTCCTTAAAACTAAATCTCTCTTTCCAACCAACCTCTAAAATAGTTGGTTTTCCTCCCTTTTCCTCTGGTTTCTTACTATAATAAACCGATTGTTTTTCCATACCATTCAATCTTACATAGAGAGTATTATCCTTATCAAACTGAACTCCAAATCTAGTCTCTCTCCAAGGTTTATTTGTTTTTGTAAGTTTTTCTGTGTAGAAATTATCTTTATCTGTTCCAATAACCATGCCTCTTGTCTGGAATGTCCCCTTAGTTTGTGGAATTCCTAAATCAAATTTCTTCTTTTTATTATCTGCCATATAAATCTCCTTTACATTTTTAATTCCTTATTATGTTCTATTTCATAGTTAATATATACTAATATTGCATTAGGTGTGTATTCATAGATGAAATTCTAGTTTTATACAAACTCATCTATGTTAATTCATTGATTTATAACAATCTATTATCTTCTATTAAGATCTCTGAGCTGTTTAAGAGCCACTTAATTAAAAACTTAATAAACTATCAAATAACTTGCTAAATCGATCAAAATCATTAGAATTTCTAAATACCTCTAACATACTATTTCCATTTGATCTAGCACATGTAAATTCAAGATGTTCACCTGTAGTATTTGTATATTCCTTTGCCAATTGATTGAGTTTATCAACATGTTCATTAATTTCCTTACTAAGTTTATTAACAGCTTCCTTCTTAGCCTTTCTTTCTTCTTCTGCCTTACGTAACTGCTCTTTTCTCTCAATTTCTTTCTGCTCTACCTCTGCTAAATAAGCATTAGCTGCTTCTTCATCTGTAAATTCTTTACCATTTACTTTAAACACTTTTTCAATATTCATAGTCATATTCTCCTTTGTTTTTAACTTTTGTCACTTAAGTCGTTTTGCTATTTTATATCAATAATTCTTATATTACTGTTTGGATCACCACGAATTCGTATTGGTTGATATTTGGATTTATATATATTATAATTATTCATTAGGTTCTTTCGTTTTTGGTTAACTATACTATATACGTTCTTCATCGACACATAAAGAACCTTCTGCCATTACATCCAAATCCCAAATCTCTGACTTACCATTTGCATTATAAGGTTTAATTTTAATTGCTGCCTTTTCGCCCTTGCCAACAATATCAGATAAAAGACCATTTACAACTTCCCCGGTATCTTTAACAATAAATTTGACCGGCATATTTACATCAATTCTCAATATTTCGTCATTAGCACCATAAACCTCAAAACTTTTAAAAGCATCTTTTTCAATTCTTACCATAATTATGTACTTCCTTCCTTAATATATATTTTGTTTTAACTTTGGTTTTATATTATTATTACATTAGGTGTGTGTCTATTAAATAACGTTTCTATAATAGCATGTTTAATGGATTACGTCAATTGTATTAATTGTTCGTGTATAGCATTTTATTAATATCTTCTATTTTATCTTTCTTCATCAATATGTATCAGTCAATGCAGAATATATTATTTCTTTGATATCATCTAATACAAATAATGTACAATACTTTTCAGCATAATTTTTGCAATATGGTTTAATTGTTTCAGTGATTTCAGTCCGAATTTCGTCAGCTTTATATTGTTTATCTGCATCTATTTTTGCTTCCATTATCTCACTTAATTCTTTAATACTAGTGATATTGTTATCTTCCATATTTCTTAATACATCAATTAGTATATCCATATCTTGATTAGTTCGCCACTAACTCATGACTAAAGTCACGAGAGTGCGTAGCGAGTCTTCAACATCATCCTTCTCATAATTATTGATCCGTTAGTTCTTTTGCTTATCCATCAGTTCATCTATTTGATTTTGCAAATTTTTTATTTCATCTTGCAATGATTGGATTTTAATTTGTTTATCCATTTTTCCTTTTTCATCAGCTAATTCTTTATCATGTTTGTAAAATGTATCTTCAAAATCCCAATAATCGTGTTCAGTTCCCATCCAAGATTCATTACCAATATTAATAATTTTTTTGAGAGTGAACGCTGGCGCATTCCAATCACAATTAATGCCACAACAATGTTTATCTGCTCTATAATTATCATCATTTGGCATACACTCGCAATATCCCCAATAACGCTGATCTTTATAAAATTCAATTCTATAATTATATAAATCACACTGTGGAAAATGATTATCATGATCGTCATTATGCAGATTAATTTCAATGTATCCGTTTGTATATCCACCAGTAGAATCCTCAAAATAATTAATAAAATAGTTATGTAATTTAATATCCTGAATAAATTCTGTGCACTTATCATCAACTAGTAATTGAAATAATGGTGCAATTATGTATGGAATGTCCAATTCATTTTTATTAGCATCCCGTCTATAAATATTTTCATTCTTTAATTCAATAACTAGTTTACCAATAAACTGATCCAATGTTTTGTATAATGTAGCTAATACAGATTCCATTATATTCTCCTTTGCAATTATTATATATATTATTCATCCAAGCAATTCCAATGTTTACCGTGAACTATATTAGTTAACGCATTGATATCTTTAGTGTAGGCTAATGCAGTTGCAGATTTAGCGGTAGAATCTAACATACTTAGCGGTTCTCTTGTTAGCTCTTCATCAATTTTTCTACCCAAAAAACTAATAAGATTATTCAATTCATCCATAACAAATTCTAATTTCAAATTATCAGAAGTACTTTTTTCTGATTCTATTTGCTTAAAAGTCTTTAGTTCATCCTTATTTAGCCATTTCTGCCATGAATGGCAATCGGAGCAATATAGTCCAGTATTATTTCCTTTTACTTCTGTATACAAGTTGGTACTGCCACACTTTCTACATACAAAATACGGCAAATATACCACATCCTTTCTATTAGATATAAGCTCTATTTTCTATATATTCACGATTTTGCGTGAATATTGGAATTTCTTCATCGATAACCCATTCTGATCTTCCTGTTCCTTTATTAGCGGATTTGACACAGCAGCTACCCCGCTTTAAATACACCGGTAAATCATTCCAATTAATATTTTTATTAGTCATAAGAATTTCTTGTACTTGATCACATGACTTTTTATGTAATTGCTTTCTTGAAAAATTAGCCTGTCCAACTGATTGGATTGAATTCCTTGTTGCGTCCTGTTGTCTCCAAATTAAGCAATTACAAACTTCTTCCTTTGGAATATTGAAAACTCTACTATCAAACATAGCTCTATTTAATTTGCTCCAATATACTGAAATCATATTATATTTTTCTAATTCTTTTGGAATCGTCTTATCTAAATATTTGCCGTTATTATATTTATATTCCTCAATATTTTTACGATAAAACGTGTTAAATGCCATAGTAGCCATACTAGCAGAAATACTAACAATTTTTTGAATATTATTATCAAACCATGGACATGAATTTAACTGTTTGTAATTTACTAATACTAATGTGATTTCATCTGACTGAGTGTATCCTAAAACACAACCTTGAATATTTTCGCATAAATATTTCATTGTATGTTGCATCGTTTTTACTAATATATCATCAAAAGGTCTTTTCATTCCCTTTGTAAATGTATGAAAAGCCTTACCATCTAAACGAATAATCACTGGCATTCTTTTTATCAAATAATGTCTAGTTACATTTTCATAACCTTTCATTCTATTTCCTAAATTACTTTTATCCATTTATACCTCCTTTGAATAAAACTATTCTTCTATATCAATACAACTCAATGTTTCTCCACTTTTTGTTCTTATCATACTTCCATTGTATTTCACCATTGAATATTCTCACTTCAATATCTTCCACTTTATCCATACTAAGCAACCAGTTTCGATATTTATTTTTTTCTTCATTAGATACACCATTTAATGTTTGCCATCTTACTAACTCCATATCAATATGCTCAACAGACCAATCATAGTCTGATAATTCTGCTTGACGATAAAATTCTGCAATATTAGCATCCACTTCATCCTTTGCTTCCTTATATGTAAAATATACTTTATCAGGTCTAATACTTGTATACGAAATATGATGTTTCCACATTGGATATTTTTTAACTATTCTATATCCCTCTTTAGTTATTTCCGCTTCTATACCACCGTAAAATATTGTACTATCCTTTACCAATATACCTTTCTCATAAGCCGCCTTAATACTTTTTGGATTTTTAATATCAATAGATGCACATTGCTCAACTAAACATTCAAAATCACCATATGTAATTTCGAATAGTTTTGTATCATAATTCCAGCCCTTTGGAAGTTTTTTATATTTATATTCACTTTCAAACTCATCAATTGGTATTCCATTCACAAAACGATTCTCTCTATGGTGTAAATAATCAATACAAACTGCATCTGAAAACTGTTCATCCACCATCCCATAATGAATTGAATATTTATGTCCTTCTTGATGACACCAATACACTATATCTCCTTGTGCAAATCGTTTTTCATATCCATTTCTCATAAGTTCCTCTTCTCACTAATTAAACTGTTATTTATATACTATTTTAGTGCCATGCTTAACGCTAATGTTAGGGATATCAGCATTTGTCTGGATGACAATTAATAAAAGCACTTTATATTAAGAGAATAATCAATCCTCAATATGGCACTAAAATAGTATAGTTGAGATTACATTTTATTAATACATTAGGGAATATTTTAATTATAATTATCCTTCAGTTGCTACATCAATAACGTCTGCTACTTTATCATTTTCTTTTTTCTCTTTTTCTTCTTCTTGCTTGGCTTTAATTTCAGCAATACGTTCCTGAATTAACATCTTTTGAATAATAAGTGCATTAATAAAGTCTTTTGGTTTGTCCAAAAATCTCTTTTTCTTTGGCATTGTATTTACCGGAACTTCACAACCTGCAAATTTTTTTCACGATATGTATCCCATTCATTTTTGAATTTCTTTGTATTACCATCTTTCTTATAGCATTCTGATTTAATTACATTTCTTTCTAACTTTCGTAAACTACTCATAATATGTGATCTCCTTCATGTCATTATTAATATGACATTTAATAATATTTTTGATTATTTTGTTGATTTGTGTTTCTTTCGTTATCAACTGACTTTATCTTATTGACTGCCTGCACTCTCTTTTTAATCGCAGTTTTGGACGTTGATAAAGTATTATTTATTTGATAAGTATTTATTAAGCAACTTATAGGTTCTATATTCATTTTAATCATCTATTTCGTCAAGCATTGCTTGAATTTCTTCTGCTGATTTACTCAGCAGATCTTCCTCTCTTTTACTTTCCAAAATAGTCATAAGTTTCTGTTTCTTTTCCTTAGCTGCTCTAGCATCCAATTTGGCTCTCTTTTCATCCAACTTAACATGAACTATATATTTAACAATTTCAATCTGTAAATCAAGTACTTCATCCTCTTCGGATTTAGTATTTAATAAGCTTTCCTCTTTTACCTGTTTTATTTGAGAATTAAGCGTTTTAAAAATAGTATCCAAATTTTCTACACTTAAATCCCAAAGATCTTCTACAGAAATTAGACCTCTAAACGGGAATCGAAATTTATTTCTGGTTGCTAAAATAAACATTTCTTCTTTATTCATACTATTATTATCTCCTTTTTTATTTTGTTATTTATTGCTATCTATTTTTAAAATTTAATTTTTAGTAACCTTTCTGTTTGCCCAATTGCTTTTACTATCAATTCATTTCTCTTTGTAGATGAAAAGCCAAGACCACTAAGCTGATCGTCAGTACTATCAACTCTCATTTTACTTCCCAAAGCTTCTAATACTTTTCTATTTTTCATTAAATCTTCCTTTAAGAATTCATTATAAAAACCAGAAGGTTGTTCCGGATTAATACAATTTTTCAGCATAAACATGTAATGTTTATTTCCAATTCCAATTTGATCATCCCAATAATTTGGAGAATACATAACTACTGAAACAGGTACAAATTGATTTGTGGTAAGTCCCCATATCTCATTAGAAGATACATCATATGGTAGCTTATTAATTAAAGTAAATCCATTCTTTCTACTAAACTTAATAGCTGCTACAGTAACATGCTCATTATGTCTTACATCCTTATTATAATTGAAGTTATATATCTGACCGTTAAACTCTATTTCTGCTCTGAAACCATCTCTACCACCACGATGGTTATAATTATGAACATAGAATAAATAAACGCCTTCTTCCATCTGATTAATATCTTGCCATGTAATATTTTCAACTGCCGGCACATTAGAAATCGGGTGAATAATATCTACATCCAACATTCCACCAGTAGGACTTAATCGCATTTTGTTACCAAAATAGATATCATAACCGTTAGGTTCTTTACAATGCGCATCCATATCATTCTGATTACGCTCATTGTCATTCCATTGAATTGAAAATCTAAGAACGCCATCTACATTACCACCTGCATTTTTAACATTGTTCTTCATTGAACTATCTGTAATATTTCCTGTGTATGTCCAACTAAATGCGTTGTTCCATTTGAACATGGATTTACTATCTTTATTCTTCGGGGCAATTAGTGAAACCATGTTAGCAGCATGTTTATTTTCTAAGAATACTTCTATTTCTCTAGTTGACGGCAAAATGTTATCAATGAAATCATTAATTGTAATCTCCTCAACTTTTGAAAACTTCTTAGGATTAATAGCAACTTCATTTAACATTTCATCAAAAATACTTGATCCACTAACTCTCTTAGCAGAATCCTTATTTGCAAATAAAATGTTATTAATCGTAATATCATCTAATGTTGCAAATTTTCTTTCGAGAGAATCCAAATAACCTAAATCTGTAATCATTTTTTGCGCATCTTCAAGCATTCGTTTTGTATAAATAGGCTTGGATCTCTTGTACCCATCTCCTACTATGAATTCAAATTTGCCAACCGCAGTATTTAAATCCATTCCTTCACTGATATTAATAAGTAATGTTCCCATACTATGATTTTTTAGTTTAGCGACTACATCACCGACCTTAATCATTTGTTCCCAGACAAAATTGTCTTTTTCCGCTTCTATATCAATTTTATCGTATTCTCTTTTACATTTTAAAAATTTAGTTAATACTGTTTCCCATTCATTACCTCTATATAAAGAATTTTGTGATATAAGTTCTAATACTGTAAGTAAACTATCCTCGGTGATCTCTTCTAATGATCGCTTAAATACATTCTTTGTGTCTCTATAATTCCCTTGAATATCACCTATTGACATACCACTTTTATTAACTAATTTATCAGGGAGTACTAAATAAAAATGATCCCATCTAATAACTTCTCCATCCGATAACTGTTCAAAATTATGATCTGTTCCAATATTTTTAAAATTGCTAACAAAAACATTTGAAACGACTTTTGATTTTAAATAATTTGATAATATATCAAATACCGGTTGCCATGTAGTGTCATTTGTTTTAATATCCCAAATAGTTTGAACTTTATTGTCCTTAATTGAAACTACATTTCCAATAGTTTTAATAAAGTGCCTGCAACAACTACAATCAAATTCTCTTCTCTTTCTAAATAATTCATTTGTTCCCTTTGGAAAACTGTCTAAATACAGTAACCAAAATTCGTCTTTATCTACTTCTACTTGAAATAAATGCGAAACATCTTTCGACATTTCATTAAAATTCTCCTGTAACATTTGATTAAGTTGATTAAATTCCATCTTTTCTCTCCTTCTAATTGTTTGATTTATTTTTATTCTAAATAACTAAGCTATAAATCTATATAAACCATAACACAGTTTTGCTGTCTATACAATCTATTATTATTACATTAGGATGTTAGTTTTGAAGGCAACTAAATTTATAGTTGCCGTATATTATACAATTAATGCCTTAATATTAATAGATCCATTATAGAAATTTATTGTTGCTTGATATGTATTATTGTTTTCTAGCCATGAAGCATATATGTTTTTTATGAATGACGTTGTAAACATATTTAATAAATATGTATCATTGCTTATTAAAGTACCTATTATATCACTGCCAAAAATTATATTATCTTCTAACACCATACGCAAATTATAAATTTTATATTTTCTAATTCCATATCTTTGAGAATGCTCTATTATTTGGTATTCTGTTATATCTCTCCATTCATTAAAGGCATTTATTTGATATAATAACTCGTTTATTGAAATTTGTTTACCCGTTTGTTCCTCAGCAATATTACTATTCATTATAGCTACCTCCATTAATTACAAACATACGTTCTGTTGACTTATATAATAACATAATATTCTATAATAATCAAGTGCGCTTATTAATTGTTTTTTATTATGTCATTAGGAACATAAACTGTTTAGGTGGTTAAACCACCTAACCATATAAACAGTTTATAATATATCTAAAACATCCTTAATATTATATCTTAAATTACTTGCAGATATATTAGAACCAAATTCATTAATATATTTTTGGGTTTTATTATCATACACTGAAATTCTACGGTCATTTTCATCTTTTTGTAGCAATGCGGTTTTTAAATCAATACCATCATTTGCAAATTGCTCTTTAATATAATTTATTAAACCATTTGTATAAATAACAGACATGGATATAAATCTATTTCCTGTTTGTCTTTTGATATAATACATTCGAGATGAAATTGTCCTAAAAGTTATAGGAGTATTTACTCTATTTTCTATTTTTTCACCAGCACCTCCGCTGCACCGTTTTAGTATATATTCTGATGGTATAAATGTATTATTCATTTCGTAATCTATATTTGAATTTTCTATACCATTCGGATAATATACTTTTTGATCATTTGTCTTTACCATTAACTCATATAACAAATCATCTATTATAACTTCTCTACCTGTAATAAGTTTAATTTTTTTGGTTCTTTCATCATAATCAGACATTTTTAAATTAATAAGTTCACAAGCATTTTTACCACATATGCCATTATAAAATCCATAGGCTATAAATTTGTTACTTACATCATAAATTGAATCCAAATATTTTATCATTGTATGTTTTTTAAAATATCTTTGGTTTAGGCTTTCAGCAGGCATTATATTTTTAATTATTTCATTGCTTAATGAAGAATCATAGTAATTCGTAGCATCATTGACATAATGTTTTTCATGTAAGCACCAATTATAATAATTTGCTAAATATGCACATCTAACCTTTAATGTATCAGGTGAAGTAGAATTATAACTTTTTAGTAGATCAATAACTTGAGGACGGTTAAAATAACACAAATCCATATCCCATTTTTCTTCAGCAATTGCGGATGTCTTGAACATAGCAATTATCGATTGTTTTGTTGAATCGTCATATTCACTACTATTTAAGTAGTCTAATTTTTGATTTTCATTATACATTTTGTTATTCATTCTCATTCACCTCTTTTAATTCATTCATTACTATTGTAACGTGTCTAGGTTTTGGATTTACCTTAAAGCTAAGATTAGAAGATATTTTATCAATATCTAATTTATTCACCATGTTAATAAAATCCAATTTATTCTTTATACTATAATATAAAGTAATAATATATATAAACCATTCCTTTTGATTGAATTTTTCATCATATAAATTTTTTTCTTCAATAAGGCTATTAATATTTTCCTCAATTGTTTTAAATAACTTTACACTAGTTGCTCTATCAAGCTTATTTTCTTTATTAAATGTGAAAACAATTGCTTGCCTAATTATAAATAATTCTTTATCAGATAGTTTACCTTGATGATGAAAATTACTACTAGTGTTTAGTCTATTAACTAAATAATTAATTTCATCATTTTTTACCATTGTTTCCTTTTGCTCTAATACTAAATGCGTTTTATGATCTTCTTGCCATATAAAACGGTTTGCTTTTTCTTCATCAAAAACCGTAATATAAAAACCACAATTAAATTTGAACTCTGGATCCTCATCTTTAAGAGAAGTCATCTCTAAATACCTATGAAAACCATCGCTAATATCTATTTCTGATTCACTTGGAATAACTAATTTATCATCTTTGGTTATATATGGAGGATCATAATATTCTGGATTTATATTAAGAGTTAATGTATTACTAATAAATTTATTTTCTTTCATTAGCTTACGAATCTGTTGCCGTGCTTTAGGATTAAGTGTAACTTTTCTAACTTCATTACCCCTTAATGTTGTTCTTAGAGTCATCCTTCTCTGTGTTTTTTCATTGTATCTAATACGTCTAGAATTCCTCCATTTTATTATCTCATCAACAGAAGCAACTACAATAAATTGATCAGGATTCAATTGCAGATATTTATCAAATATAATATCTCCTACAGGTTCTTCATCTATAAATTTTTGATCGAAATATTTTTGCTGATTTTCATTAAAATATACATTTACATCTAATAGATTTGTATCAAATCCATCTTCTCTATTTTTATTTATCTCATATAATACTCGTGTTAATTTATACATAGTATCAAGAGACATTCCTTCAACTGGCAATTTACCATTTATAATATCAACAGTATCTCCAGGCGGTACATTATACATATGCACCATACTCTTTTTTAATTGTTCTTTGTATGTTCTTTTTCCACGATTCAAGTCTGCAATTGCATCACGTAAAACTTCACGTAACGTATCTTCTTTATTAATCACGAGACTACCCCCTTATTGACAAACTTTTCAAAATTATACTATATAAATAGTAACACTGTTATATTTCTTTGTCAATAGGCGTAAACAAAATTTTATTATAACAATAAATATATTAAATATATTAAAATTACATTAAGTTGTAGCATTACAACATTTTTTATTTTCATTTTTTTGACTATTCTTGTGTCTAACGAAAGTTATTACTTTATTTATATCAATTTCACCCTGTATAAGTTTTGCTACATCTATTCTTATCATATCATCATTAGATAAACTTCCAATTTTAGTTCTTAATCTATGTTTATCAATTATACCTTCCTGTTCTGCTAGTACCATAGATTTAACAGGTAGAAATGGAGGGTTTACTATAACATGTACCGGCATATCAGTACGCTTTATTTCACTTGTTAATGGCATATATTGAATAACTTCAGAATGTTTTGTTGCAAATTTATTTGATGTAATTACTACTGGTCTATATCCAGATTGAATCCTGCTATCTTCTATTATCGGGATCTCTGCCCAATAAACATCACCTTTTTTACACATAAAAATCACCCTTTCTAGATTCAGCTTGAATCATTATTTTGTTTTGGATATTTGTACATTATCAAATCCTCCTAACCAAATATATTCAATTATCATAATTTTTCATATTAATTATATACATTTGACATCGCCTACCTTCTTTATATTTTATTGTTTCAATCATTAAAATAAGTATAGCACTAGAAAATAAGAATGTCAAGTATAAACATAAATATTTTATTATTTCATTAAATATATAAATTTCACGCACTTTTTTACAACGGAAGTATTCTTAACACTATTTGATAAAAGAACGCTTTCATCTACACTATTAATATCTGTCAATCCCAATTCTGCATTTCACCGCAGTGATGACAGAATATTTCATTTTTACCTAAATCCAATCTACCACCACATCGATAACAATAGTATTCATTTTCGTTATATTTTATCGGTTTCTGGTTTAATAAAACATCTTCAATTATCAAACTATCATGTTTGTCACTAAGTTTAACATTATATTTTTTACATAAATAATAAAATAAATCCCTATCGAACAACTAAATCACCTTTTTTACTTTCTTAATCTTTAATATATATTTTATTATATATTATTATGTCATTAGGTTAATACGTAATATTGCCATCTTCAGTTCAATTTAATTTGTCATTAATTAAATACTTTCCAAATACTCATTGATTGCAGTCTTAATATGAAATATAGCAAACGCCTTAAAATCTATATTATCTTGTTCATTAAACTCAAATGTCGCTTTCAATAATCCATTAGTCCCTGCATCAAGAATTTTGTCCATCATATCATCTTTTTTATAATATTTATCTACTGTTTTATATATTAATTCTTGATGGCTCATGAATAAATTAACACGTTCATCGGCTGTCATAAGTTTTTCTCTCTATTCCATTCGTAATTTATTACTAATCAATACAATCTTAGTGCCCATCTGTTATCTTCTTTCATATAAAGCAAAATTACTATCATCTGTATATTATTTAAAGTTATTACACAATAATATTTTATTCCAAATAAACGATTATTCTCAAATTTTTCCACTCTATCTATTGCAACCTTTTCACTTGATCCATCCGGATAAGTATATCTAAAATACAAAGGTTTACAATGACCTTCAGCATCAAAACTTGCTATTACCGGCACATATTTATTCCGTTTTAAATCAAGTTTGAAAGTTGATTTCGGTGTACTACTGAAAAATGGCATTATATAGACTCCTTTCACGAATTAATAAAGAACATTTGTTCTATGTAATAATACCATATTTTCATTATGTTTTCAAGTAGGTGGATTATACATTTCTTATACAGTAGTTAATTTTTCTACTTAAAAAATTTTAGATTACCTAATCGCTTCTAAAACTTCTTCAACCCATTCAGCATATTCTTCATCATTTTCTCTTTCAATGCTTAATGCTTTTTCAAAACTACAATTATTAATCATCATAGTGTCCATAATTGTCGCTAAATCTTGTAATGCATATTCTATTTCAGTATCGTTTAACTTCAAACTATAGTTACTCACGTTACTTAATGCTCTTACTATATCGGACACAACACCCCATCTATATTTTTTCACCAGTACTCCTTTTTTTGATCGAGTAAGTCTAATCAATCACTTAAAATATTTCTTTAATGTGAATGGTATTTGATTTTCCAAACCATTCCACTTTGTCAATAATATCTTGTACATAATCGACATCATACATATCGTTCCGCTTAGCAAATCTGTGTGCATACTTTAAAGCCTCCGCTAGATCCTTATAAGATAGCTTTGAATTAATCATTAATTCATCATCACTGTTTACTACTTCAACATTCTTATATCCTTCAGTTATAAGTCTGTCAGCATCTTCTTTAGCTTCGTTTATATCATCATATTCATCCAATACCCAAGGTTCTGTATCTGAAAAGCCCTTGCCTTCTTTGTCTAAATAATTTACTTTATACACATTTTACCTCCCGAAATGATGATTTCACGAATCTATATTACTAATTACGATTTCTATATTCATTTAATATAACATTTCCTTTTTCCCATCTACCAACTATAAACCCACAATCAGAGCAAATATATTGAGTATTATTAATTGGTAGTGGAATTCCTGTAGTGAAATCATATTCTTTGCCTTGCGAAAATTGACCTATATTATCGCTTCCACATTTTGGACATTTAATATACATATTCTATCTCTCCCCCTCTTGTTTTAAACTTCTATCAATTCTAAATCATCATTACACATAGGACTATCATCATCACACACTGCTTTATCACCATAATAAATAATGCCATCACTTGATGTCAATAAAACACCGCCTTTTACTTCTAAATATTCAGTGTCGTACCCAGCTTCTAAATCATGTTTTGCCTTATATTTTGCCATTTTACATCCCTCCTTAGAATTATTTACCCTCCAAAATCTCTTTGACCTTTCTTAATTGTTCTAACGAATATACTGATTTATTTCCATATCCAGAAAACTTTCCTTTAATCCAATCAACCAGATCTTCCTTTTCAAGTTTATCACTTATTGCCTCTTTTGATGGATATAAAACATAGTCAACACAATATTCTGATTTTTCTATTAACCCACCATAATTATCATCTGTTTCTTGAAACTTAACTCCAATATCATTACCATTTTTCCTCATTGCAGTGACATATTTCCTACCAACGGAAATAACTTCCCATTCTTCTATTAGTTCCTCTTTCTTATTTATATGTCTTCTAGCATTACCGGTTAGCTCAACCCATACAGTTTGACCTTTACTAAAATCTTTTAAGTTGTACATCATCTATCCCCCAATTTGTCTAATTTTATATCTCCTGATAATCCACTTCAAAAATTGCAGATAAAAGTTAAGTCTTCCCACGTCCCCTCCTATTCCAAAACCCCCTGATCCGCAAGGAGGATCTGCTATTAACAAATTAATATAGAATTTAAGTTTTATCTGTTATAACTCTTCCTCAAATTTGCTCCAATCAACACCAGAATATTTTTCTTTTAGCTCATCCAATTTTACTCTTGCGTCACCGATTTTATTAAAAGAATATCTCTCATCTCTCTGTGTGCCATCATTATATCTGATAATAAGCATTATCTCTTTATCTCGTCCGTTTTTACTTAAGTGACCAAGAACACTGTATTTCTTACTTTCTTCCCATTCTTTAATTAACCTTACTCTTTTGTTTGCTCTATCAATAAATTCCACTAATTCTCTCTGTTTATCAGCTATATCTTTTTCAAACAAGTACTTATATTTTAGAATATCTTCATCACTACATACCTTTTTATCATAATCTGTATATCTCATATAATAGTCCTCCTATCTTATAAAATTACTTTTTTAAACAATTTTTAAGTTATCGCTTTACATCTCGGTATCTCTAACTAAAATTTATTTAAATAATCATCCAAATCTTTCTTTTATTCGGCTAAATATGCAACAAACTCATAAGTTTTAATTTAACGACCTAATTCATCTGCATAAACGCCTTCGGAACACCCCCATTTATCACCATTCCAGTAATTATATCTTCCACTTAGTAGTGGTTGTTCCGCACATTCTAAGTAAAATGGTTCAATGCAAATAGCTTCATACGTCCCAACTGGTACATCCTTGTATTTCTGCTTATCTTTATCTTTAGCAAAAGGAAATTTAGTATGTCTAATTGTAGCCTTATCACCTTTTTCCAACCTCATTATGGGTCTACTCGAATCATATGTTATATCTTTCACGTTAAATTCACCTTCCTTCGACAAATGCTAATTGACTTATTTGCATATTATTATACAATGTCTTTTGCTATTATGATAGTCCAAATTCTCTAAAATGAATTTAATACACTAACAATTTTATCTTCATTTATTGTCGCATACCATCTCTTAGTTGTTGCTATTGTACTATGTCCTAACTGTTGAGCCGCTGCTGAATAACCTCCATTATCACTATTCACAATCAGTTTAGCCAATCCCTTTCTAAACATATGAGCTGTAATTTTTCCATTACTATATATATCAAGAAATTCTGCTATTGTAGAATATGCAATTCTTTTTTTACATCCGGTTTTCTTATCAACTCTCTCCGATAAAAAAACGATATTTTTATTACTATCACCCACCCTCTCCGGTCTAATTAATAAGTATTCCTCTAATGCAATTTTAGCTTCATAAGAAATATATACTTGACTCGTTTCTCCACCCTTACGATATACAAATATCCAAGGATTTTTATCATTTAAATGTAAATCATCCATATTCAATCCAATTAATTCACTAATTCGAATACCGCTACCCATAAGCAGATATACTATTGCTATATTTCTAATTCTATTAAATTCATTTTTCATATTACCTAAATTATGAATTAGATCATCACGATCTTTTAACGTAGCATACTTAATTGATTGCTGCTTTGGTTCTTCGACTTCGACTTTATCCATAATATTTTTAGTGACTATATCATCTCCCATAAAATATGAAAATAAGCTGCATAATGAATTATATTTAGTTTTAATTGTATCTGCTGAATTGCCTAAATCATCTCTACAATAAATCAAAAATCTGTTAATATCATTGGTTTTAATCTTTTGCATATCCACAATTTTTAAATCTTGAATTGTTATTTTATTAATTACACCGTTATCTATTAAATAATTGAAAAAGCATTTAAACACATTCCAGTATTGTAATTGAGTAAGCTTACTTTTTACTTTTGGTTTTGATATAAAAAAATCACTTATAAATTTCGGTACACCATCTAATTGCTTATTCAATTTTTTAGCTGCTTGCCTTTGCACTTCGTCTTTATAACACACATAAATCACATCCTTTGTTGAAATAATATACTATATTCTACTTTATTAATCCATTCAGTCTTATCCATCTGTCTGATTTAATAGGACACCTAGGATCATTATCCATTTTTATCACATTTAACTTAAATTTCACCGTATCATATACCCACATTCCAACTAATGCCAAAATATGAACGAAAAGCATCAATATCACCTTCCTTTTAAACTTTTATCTTTTATCTTATCGTTATGCTGCCAAGCAAAAACCCTTTCGCTCCAAATCTGATCTGATTAATAGTAGTACTTCATCAATATTTCTGAAGTCATTGTCAATATAAGTATCTGCTCCCATGATAACACATCTACCAGATTTATCTATCTCTTTTACCTTATATCCAGCCACATCTGCTAACTGAAATTTCTTATATTTAGGTACATCTGGTAATCCCCCTATCTCCATTCCAT
>ENA-UOOM01000561-UOOM01000561.1-fermentation-metagenome-genome-assembly--contig:-NODE-561-length-41640-cov-7.467308_pt1 | contig 41640 bp, 34 predicted proteins | sample MGYA00245781_ERZ724031 | MGnify/ENA primary metagenome ERZ724031 (study PRJEB28704, sample SAMN03018317) | fermentation metagenome | biome: anthropogenic terrestrial biome; feature: soil; material... | reverse complement strand
TCGTGTGTAAACATGGGAGGAGCCGTATACCGAACGGTACGTACGGTTCTGTGGGAGGTCGGCTGACCCAGTAAGGGTCAGCCTCCTACCCGATTGATATTCAGTACCAGTAAACATTGCATAATTTAAAAAGCTGAGTTTTTTGTCTCAATTCCATTGCCGGGAGGATACTATTGTTTGATTTCAATACCACCCATTATGGTAGTGCATTTGAGATGCAGAATTTTATCGCTGTTCTTTAAATCGCCGCTCTGCATGGAGGTGCTGCCCAAAATACCGCCAGATCCGCGGCCCATTAGATCTATTCCGCCTAAAATGGAAGTACCGTTGCAGGTTACGGCTACGTCTGGAGGGAGGATGACGCTTATCCCCCCCATAATGGCTGACAAGGTCAGGGTTATCTCTGGTTGTGTAAATCGGGCCTTGCGGATATCCAGGTCGATGCCCCCCATGAAGGCGGTATATTCAGCACTGCGAAGCTCCCAGGGCTCGTGCTTCTTTTCCACCGAGCCCATAATAGCTATATTTCCACGGCTATTGTGTTCATTTTTGAGCATAATATTCAACCCGATGATAATGATCAACACCGGCCAGAAGGCTTTCCAGAACAAGGACATATCAATATCCAACCAGCCGGCATTGCGGCCAAACCATGCAACTCCCAGGGCTGTCAAAATGGCTCCGGTGATCAATCCGGCCGGATCGCGCCGGGCGATGAAATTAATGCCGGCCACCACGATCAACAGCGGCCACAATAGATTAAACAAATATCCCAGACTGACAGCGGTAAACCCGAAATTGTTAAGCAGTGCGACGATTCCAAAAGCGATCACGACCAGCCCGGCCAGATAACGCCCGCCCAATCTCTCCATAATATACTCACGCTCCTTTTGCTTCCGCAGGAACAACGCGGATAAAGGCTCCTGCAATTCAAGTCTATATCAGCTTGGCGTTATTTGCTACTCTCTATTCAAGCCCTGTCGCATTCAGCATTGGAACCGTTTTATTGCATTAATTTTCTCCTCCGCTTAGAAGCTGCTCCAGGAGATCGCGCGGGGCATTATGGAACGATTTTATTGAATGGCTGTTGGAACCCCGAACATGATCATGAGTTCGTAATCCACCCCGGCTTCAAGACTGTCGCCTTTGGTGATATTTATGTTTTGAAAAATCACTCGCAGCTTGTAGCCGTTGTTTTCAACGTCAAAAGTCATTTGTTCGGGAGGCAAGGCCTGTTTAGGCACATTCCCAATTTCGGCGACGGTCTGGCCGAAATCATACAAACCGGTGCTGATCAGTTCGGCACCGGCCGCGTTCTGTACCGCGAGCCGCACCTCCTGGGCAGACAGGCGTTCCAGGATCAATTTATAAGGCAGGCCCTGTACCTCAAAATCGACGGCGGACAGATTTTGGCTTACTGCTCCGCGGTGGGAACTGGCACTGACCAGGATATCAAAACCGCTGATGGGAAAAGGTTTTTGAGTATCCATGACCGCAAAGAAGTAATTGCTTTCCACATCCATACCCGGGTAAGCCGATTCAAATCCAAAAACACTTTTCATATCCCTATAGGTGGTGAAATCAGCGGGCAGCCAGACAACATAGCGGGTGTAATCCCGAGCCTGCAGGTAACTGAGTATGCTGGTAGCCTCCAGACGAAGGTTCATGCTTACTTCAGCCTTGGGGGTGATTTTTCCGTCAACAAGCAGGCCCTCGGCCAGGAGCATGCTTTCCAGGCGGGTGATCTGGCTGTTGCGGGATACGGTAAAAGCATCTACAGGCGGTATCACCGATAAAATAGCAAAACCGGCTGCCAGCAAGGCGATCAAGCCGTTTTTGGATACTGGCTTAAAACTGAGCATGATAGCGCAAACCAGTGAAAAAATGCCGAAAAGAGTAATGTAATAGCGGGATTCGGTGATACCGTAGGCATCCAGGCGAATGCCCACCGATATGAGCTGCATGATTACAACCGGAATCAATACCTTGGGAAAAATCAGACGGTATAAAGTAGCAAAACGGTTTGAAGCAAGGCTGGCCAGGATATAAATAATCAGTCCGGAGGCGGAGTAGGCCAAAACCATCCCCCCGAGTTGCCCCGAAGGCCATTTGAGCGTAAATAGTATCTTGACGAAATATGCGGCCAGGACCAGGGTGAAGGCTGCCACCAGAGGGATCGCAATGTAGGAAACCAGGATTTCCAGGAAGCGGGGGTATTCAGCCGAATACCTGGCAAATTCCCTGTCCTCAGCCCGCTCCGAACCCCAGCGGGGCAAAAGTGATAAATAATAGAGCGTGGCGAACAGCACCCAGATGACGACCATGGTATAAGCATAAGCATCGTTATCGACCGGGAAGAGCAAGATATCCACCGCGGCGATAATGCTGGCACAACCGGCGTTGAGCACGGCCGAGTACAAAACTGATATAAAGGCGGATTTAAAATGCACCAGGGCTATTTCATTAAAATCGGCCCGGCTTCTGAAAGACGGCACCCAGATGAAAGCGCAGAACATGGCGGCCACTGCTACAAAAGTGCGGATAGTAACCTCATGACTGATGCTCTGGACCGGCATAAGAATCAAGTAATATCCGATGGTCAACAGGGTTGATACAAGATAAACCACAACACGCTTTTTGTGGAGCTGCTCAAAGCGTTCACAGGCGAACTGTGCGGCGATGCCCAGGAAGGAACCCAGCAAAAAAGTATAGGCCAGTTTTTCGACAATCGGTCCGGGCTGCTTGTGCAAAGATATCATGTAACACAACAGTATGGTAGCGCCGATCAGACAGACTACAGTCAGCGGAAAACGAGATATAGCTTCAATAAGCCTCAACAAGGCAGCTTTTATCATAGCCCCCAAACGGTTCATGTGAACTCCTCCCCTGTCAATCATCAATATTGTAATATACCTTATTACTGAGAAATGATTTTCAGACTTACATCCAAATTCGCGGAATTGAAGGAAATAACCGATTAGTCATCCGGGGGGAACGGAAAGCGCACATAAAAAGTAGTGCCGCAGGGACTGGTCTCAAAATCAATTGTGGCATGATGGCGGGCGGCAATGCTGTAGCAGACGGCCAGGCCAAGACCGGTGCCTTTTTCCTTGGTGGTAAGGAAAGGGGTTCCTATCTTGTCCACAATGCTCGGATCCAAACCATGACCTTCATCCCTGACATAGAGCACAATTTCCTTGGGCCCGGTTTGGGTGCCGATAGTCAGGGTGCCTCCCGGCGACATGGCCTCCAATCCGTTGCGGGCCAGATTTAGAATCATCTGCCGGATCTCTTTTTCATCGATCAGCGGTATGGGAGGTTTGGAGAGATCAAGGCATACTGCCATTTCCCTGATATTTGCGTCGGCTTGAATCATGGGATAAATCGATTTAACCGCCTGGTCAAGGTAGCGGGGCTGCAGGTCGACCAGTTTGTCCTGCGCCATGCCCAGATATTCGCTTATAATACTGTTGGCCCGGTCCAGTTCTTCAATCATCAATTCAAAATAGGCGAAATCATCTTGATAATCTTTTTTGTCGGTCAATAGCTGTAAAAAGCCGCGGATGGTCGTCATGGGATTGCGGATTTCATGGCCGATGCTGGCCGCCATTTCCCCAACCAGTTTAAGGCGGTCGAGCCTGGCCATTTCTTTTTCCAGACGATTTTGTTCGGTTATGTCAATAATGCAGGCTATGTGGCAGGATGAGCCGTCAATATCCAATAGCTGGCTCCACAACAAGCCATCGCGAACCTGACCTGATTTTTTGCAGAAGCCGAAAGAATAGTGTTCGATTCTGCCCTTTTCTATCAGCAGTTTGCGGTAAGAGCGACTGGTGTCGGGGATGGCGTAAAAATTCAATTCGGTGCTGGTGCGGCCTATCATCTCCTCGCGGGTATACCCTACAACCCGGCAGAAGGCCTCGTTGACATCGATAAATATACCCTCTTCAAGGGTAGCCAGACACATCATAATAGGACTGCCGTGAAATGCTTTGGAAAATTTCTCTTCCGACTGCCGCAGAGCCGCTTCGGTTTTCCTGCGAAAGCTGACATCTCTGATCGATTCGATCGCACCCACCAGCTTCCCGTTGCTGTCCAACAGCGGAGACGCGGTGCCATACAGAAAAGCGCCGCTGCTGCCTATCAAGGGACAGAAGCTCTCGGCGGAAATGCGTTTGTAATCCCGGTGAAGACTCAGGTAGGAGTCTTCAATTTCACTTTCGTTAAGATTGATCAGGTCAATCAGTATGGGACGGCACTCCCCATAAAACGGCAGGCTGTATTCATAATTGCCTTTGCCCAGCATGTATTCCGAGCTGACTCCGGTCATTTCTTCAATGGCCTTATTCCATGCTATCACCCGGCCATTTTGATCAATAACCAAAGTGGCGTCAGGAAGGAAGTTGATAATATCAGCCTGACGCCGCTCAGATTCTTTTGATTCGGTAATGTTTCGCCCCACCCCTATGACCACATCTTCTTCCTTGGAGACTATGATATTACATGAGCACCAGGAAAAAGAGCCATCATCGTTGCGGTAGCGGAAAACCAGGTTTTGCTTGCGGTCTCTTACCACCCGGCGCATAGCCTTCAAGGTAGACTCAATGTCATCAGGGTGAAGTTTATTATTGATTATTTCTGTTATGGTTTCCCCGCCGGTGTAATTGGTCACCGAAATAAAATTGGCATTAGCCCTTTTAATATGCCCTTTTTTATCTGTAATTACAAAAAGGTCGGAAGATAGATCAAATAATTCTTCCAACTGCTGATCTGCTTGAAGGTGTAGTCTGCGTTCCTTTTCTAAAAGTTTCTCTAATTCTTCAATTTTTTGTATATATTTAACTACATCATCATGTTGGTCGTTATTCAGCACGATGACCCTCCCCCGATCACTTTATACGAGTGGTATACGTTATTTTACCATGTTTTTGCAAAGCTTGATGAGGGCTCACAGAATATTACAGAAATAAAAAACAGCGGAAATTCAATAAAATGATTCCCGCTGTCAGGCATCTCATGATACCCGGAGATATCAGCTGGCCTGCTCCTTTTTCTTGGCGGAGCGCTCCCGTTCGGTTTTATCTAGGATCATCTTTCGCAAACGCAGCGATTGTGGGGTGACTTCCAGTAATTCATCATTATTTATGAATTCCAGGCATTTTTCCAGGGTCATATTTAAGGGCGGGATCAAACGCAAGGCTTCGTCACTACCTGAAGCCCGGGTATTGGTAAGCTGCTTTTTCTTGCACACATTAACGGTAATATCCTGACTGCGCGCATTCTCGCCTACTATCATACCGGCGTAAACGCTCACCCCGGCATCTACGAATAGCGTGCCGCGTTCCTGAGCGTTGAAAAGGCCGTAGGCTACGGTGACGCCGCTCTCCGAGGCCACCAGCGAACCCCGGTTGCGGGTGGCGATATCCCCCTTAAAAGGCTGATAGGCTTCAAAACAATGGTTCATGATGCCATTACCCTTGGTATCAGTCAAAAATTCTGAACGGTAGCCGATCAGACCACGGGAGGGAATCAAGAATTCCAATTTGGAAGTGCTGCCGGTTCCATTGTTCATAGTCAGCAACTCCCCTTTGCGCCTGCCCAGGCCTTCTATCACGGTTCCGACATATTCATCCGGAACCTCAATAAAGACCTGCTCTACAGGTTCGTGAATCACGCCGTGAATGGTTTTAAGGATCACCTCGGGGCGGGTAACCGCAAATTCATAGCCTTCCCGGCGCATCGATTCTATTAATATAGACAGATGCAGTTCACCGCGGCCTGATACTTTAAAACAATCCGGGCTGATCTCCTCTACTCTTAAAGAGACATTGGACAGTAATTCTCGATTGAGGCGATCCCTGACATGGCGGCTGGTAATATAGTTTCCCTCCAGGCCGGCCATGGGGCTGTTGTTGATTACAAAATTCATGGAGATGGTAGGCTCATCAATAGCCACAAAAGGAACCGGGTCAATACTGTCGCTCGCACAGAGGGTGTCCCCAATGGTTATGTCCTCTATACCGGAAACAGCCACGATTTCACCCGTCACAGCCTCAAGGGTTTCGATTTTTTTCAGGCCTTCAAAGGTGTATAAGGTATTTATCTTGACCCGTTTTGTCTTGCCGTCAGGATTGCAGAGAATAGCCTCCTGGCCTTTATGCAACACCCCCCGGCTGATCTTGCCCACCCCTATACGGCCTACATAATTATCGTAATCTATGGAAGATATCATCATTTGCAGGGAAGCTTCCGAATCACCTTGCGGCGCCGGGATTTGCGCAATGATCACATCCAGTAAGGGCTTCATGTCTGCCGCGTCGTCTTCAAGGCCGAGCTTGGCATAACCCTCTTTGGCCGAGGTATAGACCACCGGAAAGTCAAGCTGGTCTTCATCGGCTCCCAGATCTATGAATAGATCCAGTATTGAATCAACTACTTGGAGAGGCCTGGCCCCGGGGCGATCGATTTTGTTGACTACCACTACGGGTTTTAGCCCGGCCTCCAGAGCTTTCCGCAGTACGAAACGAGTCTGCGGCATCGAACCTTCAAAAGCGTCTACCAGCAGCAAAACCCCATCCACCATTCTGACGATTCGTTCCACCTCGCCGCCGAAATCGGCATGGCCGGGTGTATCCACAATATTAATGCGGGTGTCGCCATAAATAATACTGGTATTCTTTGATAATATGGTAATGCCGCGTTCCCGCTCCAGATCGTTGCTGTCCATGACCCTTTCTACCAACGTCTGATTGCTGCGGAAATAGCCGCTGTATCTCAATAATTTGTCCACCAGGGTGGTTTTGCCATGATCTACATGAGCGATTATGGCGATATTTCGCAAGGAATTAGGCTGCACTTTAATCGACCTCTCATACTATTACTCCAGGTTAAATTCCCTGGCACCTGAAAACTACGTCTAAACTGCACGACGTCCTATTATATCACAGAGAATCCTGCTAAGCCAGCAAACACAAAATTGCTGTGGTTTCAGAAAATAAACCGTCCCCGCTGGCGCGCCTGAACCGTCCTCCCGCCTTATTCTGTTTAAGCAGGAATATCTGCGCTGAATAGTTAATTTATGTAATTATAAAGGATGAGGGGGTCGAGTTGGGTGACAAAAGAAAATGAGGATCGTTTTATTACCTTGTCTCTGGCTTTTGAGGTCTATGGACGGGAAACCGAGGAACTCAAAAATGAAGGCTATATGATCAGTTTCTGCTGTGTGACTCCCAAGGGTGAAGAATTTATTAATAAATATATAGAAGATCATAAACACGCAGTCCTGGATTCGATGCGAAAAAACCACTGCAGTCTCTGTGAGGTACAGGAAGAGCTTAATTTCCAGAACTACCTCACTATTGTCAAGATCTGTGACCGCCTGTGCGAGGATGGCTATCTGGTAAATAGCGGCGGCTATGATTATCGGCTTAAAGACTGAGCCGCTTATAACTCAAGTTTTTGAGATAATGTTGGTTTGCCTGTGGCCGAAGTGAAGAACAAGATGTCAGCAAAATAATAAAAAAATAAATGCCAGCCGGGGATTTGGAGAGCGGGACCCGGCTGGCTATGCAGTTATTATGAAGGGTGCCTTTAACCCCCCATTCAGATAACTCAGGGGAATTTCGAATTCAGGAAATCCGGCCGCATAAGGGGCGATTTCATAAAGACTGAAATAAATCACCAGTTTGGAGTCGGTGAGGTAGAAGGGCTGCTCATCGGAAATACCGTTGAAACCCATGTCACCGCTGGGGAAAAAGTCGCCTGGACGATTCGTGATCTCTTTTTGAATGAACTGGTTGATGGCTTCTTTGTACTTATAATCAGTTGTAAACAGATCGGCCAGGGCAATGTCCGCGCCGGTTGTAAGGTCGATGTTATAGGCGATGCGTTCGGTCATCCCATGCGCCCCGCCAGTGTACTGGTAATAGTCTATATACATGCTTAAGAAGCTATCCTCCAAAGTCATAACCTGATAGCTGGTCATTACTTCATAGGGGAAAACCGGAGCACCTGCGTTTTCCCGGTCTTCAACGTATGCCTCTAAGCCGGCTGCCAACCCTTCGGCAAATTCCTGGGCCTCACCCAGCCAGCGATCGTTAAGGGCTGACTCCACTTCCTGATCCTCCAAACCGCTGATGGCAGGAACCATCAAACTGGTTTTCATGTTCTCGGATTGATTTTGGATGGTCCTGGTATTTATGCTTACCGTTTTACCGGCTTCCTGATCATTTCCGGAGAGGTTTCCGTCTGGGAGCTGGAGTTTTATGGCCTTAGAACAGTTGACAAGCACCTGGGCCAGTTCAGCCCTTGTCATGGTATCTTGAGGCCGAAAATACCCATTATCCCCTTTCATAATATCAGTGTTGGTTACGAAGGCCACGGCATTGACGTCAGCTGGAGGGATACTGTCCATATCGTCATAGACGGGCAGCATCATTATCATGGGAACACTGATTTTTTTGGCTGTAAAGCAGTTTTGAATGGCCTTGGCCATCTCCAGCCGGGTTATATCCCGCTGGGGATAAAAGTGCGGGCTGTCTTCGAAAATGCTGTTTACGGCACATAGTGCAACTGCCTCAGCATACCAGGACTGATTGTCAACATCCTGGTAATAATCACTGGCCAGCGGTTGTTTGAAGAATTGTTTGTCGCCATAGTCAAGGTCAAACATCCTCACCAGGACAGCGGCAGCCTGGGCTCTGGTAACCGTTCCCTGGGGAGCAAATATGTGATATCCTTGGCTGTTGGCCCCCATGCCCTGCATCCATCCCTGGGCAAGCGCCTCATTGATGGCGGTTTTACCCCAATGTTCCTGGATGTCTGTGAAGTCCCCGGGTTGCAGCCGGGCTGACGCCGCTGAGGAACTGGTCAGGACAAATAATATACCGAGCATTACAGTCAGAATCTTGGACATGTAATCCCCCTCCGTTATTATCGATTTGCCTACTTATACGCCCCGGGCATCAAAACCTTGCATGGCAGCAAAATAACTAATGTTTATACTCGAAAAGGGGCATACCTATAAAGATTGTGTTACAATTTTGAGACTTAACTGAAAGTAAATCCGCCTTCAAAGAGTACGTCTTGACAAAAGCAGGAATACTAGTGATACAGTTTCTACATAGGAGAATGCCGTACCAGGTACAAGTAGATTGACATCAAGACCGCCTCTGGTATAATTAATCTGTTTATATAATAACAATACGGTAGGGACGAGGTTTCCAGGGATTCATTTAGCGGCGGCGGGGGTATCAACCCCAAAGATATTTTTGTTGTTTGACCAGGATAAAGAGGGTTTTTTTACCTTCTTGGAGAAGATATTTTAGTCTTTGTTATACTAAAATATGTTGTAACCGGAAAACTTTTCTGGTAGGTTGGAGGGAGTAGGTCGGCTTTTATCTGTTGTTTTTGAGCATTCTATGGATTGGCATCTATAAAATGCTACCTTAAGAGACAAACTGTGAATGACATATAGGGAGGAGTCTTACGCTTTGTTTTTTGAAAGCTGGCTGTTTTATTTGCTAACGGCGCTGGTAGCCGTAACTGAAGCAGTAGTTTTGTTGGTATTATTTTATTATTACTATGTTTCTATCGCTGGGTGGCGCAAGCATCCAGAGGAAAAAGACTATGTGCCCGTTAAAAAGTTCGCCCTGATCACCGCAGCTCATAATGAAGAGGCGGTTATTAAGTATCACCTGGAAAGTCTCAAGCAGATTAATTATCCCAAGGATCTCTTTGATATCTACGTTATAGCCGACAACTGCACCGATAACACCGCGGCCATCGCCCGCCAGGAAGGCGCCAGGGTATATGAACGCTTCTCCAATCAACGCGGCAAGGGGTACGCTCTGGAGTGGATGTTTAACCAGCTGTTTGAAATGGAAAACGAATGTACATACGATGCGATTTGCTTGTTCGATGCCGATAATGTGGTTTCTTCAAACTTTTTATTGGAAATGAACTCCAAGCTTAAGAAGGGTTATCGGTCCATTCAAGGCTACCTTGACACTAAAAACCCCAACGACTCCTGGGTTACCGCCTGTTACGCAACTGCCTACTGGTCGATGAACCGCATGTGGCAGCTGGCCCGCTACAACCGTGGTCTTTCCAATGCTATGGGCGGAACCGGCGTCTGTTTGGAGTACAACCTTCTGAAAGAGTTTGGCTGGGGAGCGACCTGTCTTACCGAAGACCTGGAATTCACCATGAAGCTCCTGCTCCACGGGATAAAGACTTCGTGGGCCCATGACGCTCATGTATATGACGAAAAACCGGTCTATTTTTCCCAGACCTGGCGGCAGCGTACCCGCTGGCTGCAAGGCCACTGGGATGTAGCCTTCCGTTATATGATCCCTTTGTTGAAAAAGGGCATCCGCGAGAAAAAATGGTATCCCATAGACGGCGCTATTTACCTTTTTCAACCGATTGCCATCACCATTATGTTGTTTAACATCATTCTGGGAGGCGCCCATTGGATATCTCCGCAGCCTATCTACGCGTCGCCGATCACTGCCATGGCCCCTAATTGGTTCTGGTGGAGTTTCGGAATTCTCGGCTACTGCTATCCGATGTTGGGATTGATCCTGGAAGGCGCGCCGCGCAAGGCTTATTTCTATTACCTGACATATCCCATCTATGGATTCACCTGGTTCCCGGTTACTATCTGGGGCTTGTTAAAACATAGTAACCAGACGGAATGGGCTCATACCAAACATATGCGCGGCATCTCCATCAGCAGCATAGAATCGCCGGTCAACCAGGCGCCTATGGAAGTAGCGGTTACCGAGGAAAGCGATGATGTGGTAGATCTTTCCCAACGCGAGGCGCGGCCGCGGCGCAGCTCATCCAAACGCCGCAATAAGCCGGGCAAACATTATGTTCCGGTCAAAGATAGCCTCGACCTGGAAAAAGCGGTTGTGAAGAAGTAACAGTCTACTATACCAAACCGGGATTAAAAGGCAGCAATACCACAGGGTATTGCTGCCTTCTCAATTTTTGTAATCCATCCAAAATTATCCTGATAACAACCGTAAATCATATCGGACGGTTAAAACGCCGACGGGCTGGATTTTTGCGCTGTATGCTGTCATACTGGGAAAGATAACGACAAGGTTATAACTGGTGTTGATTTAAGGAGCATAGCAATGGGTTTTCTCCCTATGAGCAGAGCGGAAATGAAAGCAAAAAACTGGGAAGAGCTTGACATCATCCTGGTTAGCGGGGATGCTTATGTCGACCACCCCGCCTGGGCGGCGGCGCTCTTGGGGCGGTTTCTGGAATACCATGGCTACCGGGTGGGTATTATTGCCCAACCAGATTGGCGGACCGGGGAGGATTTTATGCAGTTGGGCGCCCCTCGTTTATTTTTTGGGGTTTCAGCAGGCAATCTCGACTCTATGGTTAACCATTACACTGCCGACAAAAAGAAACGCCGCCAGGATGTGTATTCTCCCGGGGGGAAAGCTGGAATGCGGCCCGACCGGGCCACCATCGTCTATACCAACCGGCTGCGCGAAGCCTTTCCAGGGATACCGGTCATTATCGGCGGGGTTGAGGCCAGTATGCGGCGTCTGGCCCACTATGACTATTGGGGCGACCAGGTGCGGCGCTCCATACTGCTGGACAGCAAGGCTGACCTGCTCATCTACGGCATGGGGGAAAAGGCTCTTTTTGAAACAGCGCGGTATTTAGAAAGAGGTCAGGATGTCAAATCCTTGCGTAACGTGGCGGGAAGCTGCTATGCGGCGGCGCAACCGCCTGAAGATGCCTTGATTCTCCCCTCTTATGAAGCAGCCGCATCTGATCCCGTCAAGTTTTCTCAGCTGACCAGAATGGTAGCGCAAAACATCACCTCTTACCTGGCTGCGCCCCTGGCCCAGCGGCATGGCGAACGCTGGGTGGTGGCCAACCCGCCGGCCTTGCCCCTGAGCACTGCGGAGATGGATGAACTCTATGCCCTTCCCTTTCAGCGCCGAAGTCATCCGATTTATGAAGACCGGGGCGGGGTTCCGGCCCTCAAGCCGGTTCAGTTTTCCATCCTGACCCACCGGGGCTGCTTTGGAGGCTGCCATTTCTGTTCCATCGGTTTGCACCAGGGCAAATTCATTCAAAGCCGCAGCCAGGAATCATTGCTCAATGAAGCCCGCTCCTTCCTGATGCATCCCGATTTTAAGGGCAGTATTCCTGACGTAGGCGGTCCGTCCGCTAATATGTATGGTTTATCCGGGAAAGAGCGGCTTAAGTGCGAGAAATGCAAGCGCGGCAGCTGTCTGGTTCCAGCCCTGTGCCCTAAAATGGATACTGATCATTCTCCTTCGGTCAAACTGTGGCGAGAGCTGCGTAAAATCCCGGGAATAAAGCATATACGCGTGGCTTCCGGGGTGCGCTATGATTTGATTATTAAAGATAGTTCCGGTTCGTATTTGCATTCCCTGTGCAAACATCATGTCGGCGGGCAGTTGAAAGTGGCCCCCGAGCATGTTGCCGATAAGGTCACAGCTCTGATGGGAAAACCTGATCATACCCAGTACCTCAAGTTTACGGAGAGCTTCAACAGGGTCAACCGTCAGCTGGGCAAAACACAGTATCTCATCCCCTATCTGATAAGTGCCCATCCTGGCAGCAGCTTGAAGGAGAGCCGGGAACTGGCTCAATACGTCAGCCGGCAAATGCGGCATCATCCGGAGCAGGTGCAGAATTTCACCCCTCTGCCGATGACGATTTCTGCCAGCATGTACCATACCGGGATGAACCCTTTCAACGGTGAAAAGATATACGTTCCCAAAAGCGCAAAGGAAAGGCGCGAACAGCGGGATATGCTGCAAGGCGGCGCTTCCAGTAGCAAGCCGCCGCAATCGGCTGACAGCAAAAACCACCGGGCGAAAAAGACTAAGTCGTCTAAACCGCCTCCAAAAAGAAAACCTCCCCGGTTTAATGGAAAGCAGGCGCCCTAGAAAGCTTTACAAAGAGGGCTGCCCTTAACTCCTCCGTCAATCGGCCCATGAGCTCTATTGGGCTACTGCTTTGGTCCGGTTCTTTCCTCTAGCCCAGCAGTAAAGCGCGCAGATTGAAAAATTCGGTTTGGTACTGCTGAGCTGACCCGATTACCTTTTCCCCATAATGGATGGGGCAATAACTCCAGGTATCCAACAGGGTGTTGATCTCCGCCATTGCCAGAAAAGCCCGGCCGGTTGTGGTATAGCCGGTCTTTTCAATAAGGTTGATGATTGAAAGCGCCAATCCGACCGCTTCATCCTCCTTACTTTTAAGAACGGAGAGCAGGAAGTTGATCTTTTCCGGGGGTATAAAGATCAGTGCCAGGGCCAGGTCAACCGCAAACCACCGGCTTTGAAAACTGTCCAGGGCTTTACCGGTATGCCGGTCTGCGAAATCCTTGACCTCTTTATAACGATGATTGAAGATATAACTATGGTCAAAGCCCAGGGCCGTTGCTTCGTCGGTGGCTTTCAATTCGAGAATCAGATTGTTAATGGATTCCGACAATATCTTCTGCCAGACAAGTTCAGGATCGGCCGGCTTAGTCAATGGACAGCCTTCCTTCATCTGCAGGGCATAGAGCAGCTGATGCGCCACCCTGCATGCCAGAGTATCACCTTTGTACTGGCTTGATATATCGATAATGAAAGCACTGTCATCGGGAGACTTACTGACCCCTGCCAAGCCTGATTCCGGCTCACTGCCAATGGTATACTCGACCTGCCCCAGCCGTTTTTCCAATTGCAGCAAGAGATCATAATGTTCATGATTCACTTCAATACCGTTGAAATGCAAACTAACACCGTCCTTTTCAGTCACTTACCCTGGCAGCTTTTATAACCGGGCGGACTAAGCCGGCCTGCCCACCAGGCCTGTTCCCGCCGATTTTTGATAACCGGGCGGCTCTAACCCGGTATTTTTTATTATATAAGATAAAGATGGCAATAAGTAGAGGAATTCACCGTTCTCCATACCCGCTGGTCTGAGCCCTTCAGATATTGCTTGAAGAAGCATATCCCTGGTGGGACTGCAGATAATAACCTTGGTAAATCCGTGTTTTTCGCTGTGTGAATTTACTTTCATGGGTTATAATGCTCGTAAGACAACTGGTAAAGATAGGGATTTCCCCGGCTGAACGTTGAAATTAAAGATTAGGAGGTTTGAGAATGTATTCAAAAGCCTGGGCAGGATGGTTGGTGATCGCCTTTCTGCTTTTTGCAACTCTGTCGACCCCTGCGGCACTGGCGGTGCAGACGCAGACCGGCGATTCGGTTTATATTCCGCCGGGCCAGATTCAAGGCCCTCTATTCGTATCCGGTAATAGTGTTGTGGTTGATGCAGATGTGGAAGGTGATGTATTCGCAGCCGGACAAAGCGTAGTTATCAATGGAAAGGTGAACGGCGATGTTATGGCGGCGGGTCAGTCGGTGCGCATCACTGCTGCGGTAGACGGAGACGTGCGCAGCGCCGCCAATGATATAACCATACAGTCCGCAGTCTCCCAAAGCCTGACCGCCGCCGGAAATAATATCCGCCTGGAACCTGCTGCGGTCATCGGCAAAGATGCCTTGCTGTTTGGAAATAACCTGGACCTGCTGGGCCAGGTTAACCGTCAGGTTTTGGGGGCTTCCCAAAGTTTTCGCCTGACTGGCAGCATCGGCAGCGATTTAAAACTATGGGAAGTAAACAATCTTACTCTGTCACCATCAGCGGTAATCGGCGGCAACCTGATATACAAGTCTCCGCGAGAGGCTCAGATCGCCAGCGGGGCCAGGGTGAGCGGAGAGAACCGCTGGGAGCAGAGCGTTATTGATAAGGCCACTCCCTCCCACCCCCGGCAGCCGTTTTCCTGGATCGGCCTCTTGATGTGGTTCGCCACCGGCCTGGTGTTATGGGGTTTTGGCTACCTGTTGTTCCCTGCCCTGTGGCAGCGGCTGGCATCCACCCTGCAGGAGGCGCCGGGGGCATCTATAGGCTGGGGGCTGTTGCTTTTGGTGACCTTGCCCTTGATATTCCTGGTCTTAATGGTCACCGTGATAGGCATCCCGGTGGCATTCATCCTGCTCTTCGCCTATATCCTCATTTTATTCGTATCTAAAATAATATTGGGGGACATGGTGGGCAGATACCTCTTGCGCAGTTTCAATTGGGAAGGAAAGGTTTCGATATGGCTGGCGTTCATGATGGGATTCGCGCTTGTCATCCTGCTTTCCGAAATACCCATTGTCGGCATTTTTATAAATGTGGCGGCGGCCTGTATAGCCCTGGGCAGCATCGCATTGAGCATATACAGCGGCCGTCGCGGCAGGCCTGCGGCGATAAATCCCAATCCGCAGCCTTAATCACAATTTCAAAATGAAGGCCCGGCATAATTAAAGAAGCCGTGCTGTTGCCGATAAGGAGTTTTTGTTGTCCGCTGGGCTAGATATCAATAAGCGGCTAATAAGGAGGGGGAATTGATTTGCAGGACAAGATCGACAATCTTAAAGAAGGCATGTTTAAGGCGGGTTATATTTGTGATGACCGCACCGCTACGGTACTCTACCTGTCCGAAGCCCTGCACAAACCGATCCTGGTGGAGGGCCCGGCCGGAGTCGGCAAAACCGGCGTCGCCCAGGCATTCAGCGCGATGAAAAATCTGCCTCTGGTCAGACTGCAGTGCTATGAGGGCATCGACGAGTCCAAAGCCCTCTATGAATGGAACTATAAACGTCAATTGCTGCACATTCAGGCGGTCGGCAATCAAAATATCGATCCCCGGGAGGTCGAGCAGGATATCTTTTCCGAACAATATCTCTTGCGCAGGCCTCTTTTGCAGGCCATCAGCTCCAGCCTGCCTTCGGTCTTGCTCATCGACGAGATCGACAAGGTGGATTTTGAGTTCGAGGCCATGCTCCTGGAATTACTGTCTGAATTCCAAATGTCCATACCTGAATTGGGGACGGTCAAAGCCGCCCACATCCCTTATGTTTTTCTCACTTCCAACGCCACCCGCGAACTGTCAGAGGCCTTAAAAAGACGCTGTCTTTATCTGCATCTGAACTTCCCCACCCTGGCCCTGGAGGAACAGATACTGCGCCTCAAGGTGCCGGGTTTGACCGATCATCTAGCCGGAAAGATCGCCACTGTAGCCCACCGCATCCGCCAGGTGGATCTGAAAAAGGCCCCCAGTATCGCGGAAACCATCGACTGGGCCATGGCCATCATACAGCTGGGCCTCGATGACCTGAATGAGGCTGTTACCCTGCAGACCTTGAACGTCTTGGTCAAACACCGCGAGGACCTGGAAAAACTGGAGGGCATGATCTATGCTCGCAATGACCTCAGTTTTCAGCCCCGCCCCGTCGACAACCGTGCCTGGTAAAGACGCCTTGCCGCGATTGGCAATCAAAAGCCGGGAGGTATATTATGAACTTTCTGCAATACTTGCAGGGTTTTTTTGAAGATCTGAGGCGTGAAGGCATCCCGGTGACCACCAGCCAGACCAGGGACTGCTGTCAGGCCCTGCTGCTCATAGACTGGTTAAACCCGGATTACTTCTATACCACCTTGTACAGCACCCTGATCAAAGACTACAGCTACGAGACCGCCTTCAACAGCGTCTATTACCGCTATTTTGCTTCCGGCTTGGCGATGGCAGCCGGCAAGCGTGATTTACCGGCTTCTTTTGCCGCCATGCCCCGGGGCGAAGCCGCTGCGATGGCTCCCGACGCCCTGCCCATACAGGGTATGGCTTCACTGCGCGGCGGTCTGTCCCAGTCGCTGCGCAACCCTCTCGATGAGACCCTGAGCCTGGCCAGCCTGGAACAGGTGCAGAAGATGGAAGCCTTGTTTCCCCTGATCTCACGCCGGTTAGCCGCTAAAATGATTAAAAAGAACCGCCGTGATGACAACTCAATGATCAACTATCGCAGCACTATGCGTAAGAGCATGAGCAGCGGCGGACTGCCGCTCAATATTATGACGGTCAGGCGGCGCCGGGAAAAACCGGTCATCGTTGCCATATGCGATGTTTCAGGTTCGGTGATGACCTTCAGCTGTTTTGCCCTGGCCATGCTGGCTTCCATGCAGCGTTTCATGCGTCAGCTGCGCTCCTTCGGCTTTATAGAGGAAGTGGACGAAATTACCCCCTGGCTGAACAGCGGGGATCCCCTTACCCTTAGAACCACCGTCTTGAGAAAGGCGCGGGTGATTTCCAGCCGCGGATACACTAATTACGGCAACACTTTTACCAGTTTCATCAAACGCTACAGCGGCGCCCTGAATCACAAGACCACTGTTCTGATATTTGGGGATGCACGCAATAACTGGTTTAATGATGAGATTCAAGCCCTGCAGCAGATCAAGGCCCTGGCCAGAAAAATATACTGGTTTAATCCCGAACCTGAAAGCAACTGGGGACAGGGCGACAGTCGCATGCTGGTCTACGCCAGGTACTGCCAGGCCGCTTTTTCCTGTCCTACTTTGAACTCGCTGCAGGAGGCTATAGGGAAATTGTGATAGCAGGACAACAGGCAGGGATTAATTTAGAGCAGACCGTCCTCAGATCCCAGAACTTGACATATAGAAAGGAGCGGATTGATCCGCTCCTCAGACCGTCGACAAAAGCAAATAACTGCGTTGCGCAATAGGTTCGCTCAATCAACGTACTATTTGTACGCCTCAATCTCGGGCCTATTGCGCGCCTTGCTCTTCGCTTCCGTCGCTCGCTCCTCTGTTTTGGCTTTTTATTGATTTGATGCTCAGGAAGCTATATGGAAGTCTTCGTAATGGGAGAACTCCATGGAAAAACCGGCCCGCCCCTGGGTCAGGGAGCGCAAGGTGGTGGAATAACCGAACATCTCCGCCAGAGGAACGCAACCCCGGATGATCTGGGTATTGTTCACCGTGTCCATAGACTGCAAGCGCCCCCGGCGATTGCTGATATTGCTGATAATATTGCCGGTAAATTCCTCCGGAGCAGTAATCTCTAAACGCATGATCGGCTCCAGCAGCTGCGGGCCGGCTTTGCGCATACAATCCCGGGTGGCGATCATAGCCGCGGTTCTAAAAGCCATTTCTGAGGAATCCACTTCATGAAAAGAACCATCCAGCAAGGTGGCTTTGACGTTGACCACCGGATAGCCTTTGAGGACTCCTTCTTCCAGGGCCTGCTTGATGCCGGCTTCCACCGCCGGTATATACTCGCGGGGTATGGCGCCCCCTACGATTTTATTGACGAATTCGAAACCTTCGGCAGGTTCCAGACGCAGTACGATATGGGCATACTGGCCTTTGCCGCCGGTCTGTTTGACATAGCGGGTGGTCTGTTCAGCCGCTTTGGTAATAGTCTCTTTATAAGCCACCTCGGGCTTGCCGGTATTGAAGTTGACTTTGAACTCCCGGGATAAGCGCTCAGCGACGATCTCCAGGTGCAGTTCCCCCATGCCGGCTATCAAGGTCTGCCCGGTTTCCTTGTTATAGGAAAGCCTGAAGGTCGGATCCTCGGCCGCGATTCTCATCAATGCCTCCATAATCCGGTTCTGGTCGCTCTGGTTCTTGGGTTCAATGGCGATCTGTATAACCGGTTCCGGAAATTCGATGGATTCCAGCAGAAATTCCCGCCCTTCACGGCACAGAGTGTCGCCGGTGTTGACGTCTTTCAGGCCGATAAATGCCACGATATCACCGGCTTCGACCCGGTCGATCTCTTCGCGGTGGTTGGCATGCATGCGCACCAGGCGTCCCACCCGCTCTTTGCAGCCACGGCTGCTGTTGTGCACATAGCTGCCTGCCTCTATGCTGCCCGAATAGACCCGGGCGAAGGCTAACTTGCCGACATGGCGGTCGGTGACGATCTTGAACACCAGGGCGGCCAGTTCGCCTTGGGCATCGGGAAGTACTTGCATTTCAGACTCGTTCTCCTGGCAGATGGCCTGCACCGGGGGAACATCCAACGGCGAGGGCAGAAAATCCACTACCGCATCCAGTAGTTTCTGCACTCCGATATTGCGGTATGAACTTCCGCATAACACCGGCACCATTTCACCGGCAATGGTATTCCGCCGGATAACTTGAAGCAGTAAATCCACTGGCATAACTTCACTGGCCACGTACAGATCGAGAAGGGTTTCATCAGTCTCGGCCAGGCTCTCTAACATCTGAGTCTGCCAGTAAAGCGCAAATTCCAGGCTGTCCCGGGGGATTTCCCGGCATTCGATCTGATCGCCGCTGAGGCCGCCAAAAGTATAATAGCGCATCTCGATAAGGTCGATGACCCCTGTAAAGGCGTCGTTCTGGACGACGGGCAGATTGATGACCAGAGGGTTGGCTCCCAGACGCTGTTTAATCTGATCCACCACCCGGCAGAAATCAGCCCCGATGGCATCCATTTTATTGATATAGGCAATGCGCGGCACCTTATACTTGTCAGCCTGTCTCCATACGGTTTCAGACTGCGGCTCCACCCCGCCTTTGGCACAGAATAACACCACAGCGCCATCCAGAATGCGCAGGCTTCTCTCCACCTCGGCGGTGAAATCCACGTGCCCGGGTGTGTCGATTATGTTTACAGAACAGTCTTTCCATAAACAGCGCACTGCGGCGGAAGTGACCGTGATACCGCGTTCTTTTTCTGAAGGCAGGTAATCCATCACACTCTCGCCATTATGAGTCTCACCCATTTTATGAGTCAAACCAGTATAGTATAAAATTCTTTCAGTAGTCGTTGTCTTACCGGCATCTATATGAGCGATGATGCCGATGTTTCTAAGATTTTCTAACATTGAGCCAAAACTCTCCTTCAAAGAAAAAAATTAACGGCATTACACAAAGTGATGCCGAAATTGTGCAACTTAGTTTACCGGATAAAAAACATGTTTATGCACCCGAATATTAATTATATTTGCATAAATAGCGGTTGTCAAATATTTTAAGTTACCGACCATTGTTCAGATAAGATTTTCATCTCAGCAAAATTATAAGGGAATACTTTACAGTAATATACAGTGTTTAACAATAAATTACATAATAATAAAAATTAAATAAAATTAGAGGAAAAGTCTTACGCTGGTAGAATATTGATATGATGTTAGTCTTAGGACTAGTGGTGGTTAGCCAACGGGCTGATTAAACATTTATAAAGATGGTTATATGGGAGAACTCGAAGTGTTTTCAAATCATTTAAAGACAAAATTAAGGCTAAATACTGTCCTGCGGCTGATGGATGTCATATCTGAAGGGATTATATCGTTTTCATCAGGACAAATCAACTGGGTAAATCATGCTTTTACCTCTTTGACGGGTTACAACTATGATGAAGTTGTGGGGAGAAAATTTTCCAATTTAAAGCTGGCTCAACTTACTGATGAACAACTTGTAGAAGTTGAAGAAAGCCTGATTAAAACTGGCAAATGGCGGGGTAATGTTCAGGTTCAGCGTAAAGATGGCAGCGCTTTTTACTGCCAGCTGGCTGTCAATTCCCTCCATAATGAAGCAGGGTTTTTAGAACATAGTGTTGCTATATTTACGGATATAACAGGGGAAGAAAAGTTTAAACAGGAGCAGCTGCGCCTGCAGGAGCTCAGTGCGGCTATACAGAAATCAGCTTCGCTAAGCGCCATGTCAGCAGGCATGGTGCACGAGATAACCCAGCCATTAAATTCAATAAAAATGATCATTCTTGGCTTGCTGTATTGGCGTGATGATTCAAACTGTGCTGGCACGGAAGAATTGTATGAAAAACTGGGCGAAGCCGCAAGAGAAATAGGCCGCATTGAAGAAATTATTCGCCATATGCGTTCCTTTGCTACCCTGAGCAGAGAGCCGGAATTTGAGGAGTGCAACATAAACGGCAGCATTGCTCGAATTATGAAAATTTTAAGCCAGCAATTGTCAGCCCGCGGAATTAAGTGTATATCAGAACTGACGGAAAATCTTCCTGCGATCAACGCGAACCTGAACCGCTTGGATGCAGTTCTGATAAATCTGTTAACCAACGCCATGCAGGCCCTGGATCAAGTAGAACATAACAAAAAGGAACTAATCTGCCGCACCTTTTTAGAAGAAAGATATGTGGTCATGCAAATCATCGATAATGGCATTGGCATAGATGAACGCATTCTGGACTGCATCTTCGAGCCTTTTGTGACCACCAAAGCCCCCCACCAGGGAATGGGGCTAGGCTTGTCGGTTGTTCATAATGTAATAACCCGTATGGGCGGCAAGGTTGCTGCAAGCAACAACGAAGATAGGGGTGCAACCTTTACCATAAAATTACCTGCTTTTTTATAAAATCGGCAATAATAGGCTGAGCCATCCGCATTGATTCTAAATAAGTGACTAGAAATGCTATTAATAGACCGTGGGGGTAGCAAGTATGGACATCCTCATCGTTGATGATGAAGCGCTCAGCCGCTTACATACAGCAAATTTCCTGCGCAAAATGGGACATAACGTGGTCGAAGCCGGCAGCGGAGAAGAAGCGCTTCATCTGATCGAGAGCCAACCATTCAATATGCTGCTTACCGATAATCGCATGCCTGAAATGTCGGGATTGGATTTATTGGAACAGCTTTCCTCAATGCCTGAAGCCAAGCATATGGATAAGGTTCTCTTTACCGCTTTTGCTGATATGGATAGCAGTATTGCCGCGATTCGCTCGGGTGCCTTTGATTATCTGTTGAAACCCCTGGATGTTGAGGAACTGGTCAGAACCACTGAGAGAGTTGCAAGACATCAAAGAGAGATAAACGCTAATAGCGGCGAGGATTTATCACCCGTTAACAAAGGCAGCCAAAATCGTTATGCACCAGTTTATCCCCCCTCCTTTTCCGGGAATACTGTGGGTATCTACTCTAAAAGCATGAAAGATATCATTGTCCTGGCACTGAAGCTTCATCATAACCGATCCATTCCGGTTCTGATCGAGGGTGAAACCGGAACGGGTAAAGAACTGATAGCCCGCTATATTCATTACGGTGACAAGGCCCAGGATCTTCCGTTTATAGCCCTGAACTGTGCCGCCCTTTCCGTTCATATTTTTGAAAGCGAGCTTTTTGGCTACGAACCGGGTACCTTTTCAGGCGGGCTTCCGCGGGGGAAGCAGGGCAAACTGGATATGGCCCAGGGGGGCACTTTGTTTTTGGACGAAATATCCGAATTGCCCCTGGAGCAGCAGGCCAAGCTGTTAAGGGTTATTCAGGAAAAAGAGTTTTACCGGTTGGGTGGACTGTCACTGGTAAAGACGGATGTAAGAATTATTTGTGCCAGCAACCAAAATCTCAAAGATCTGGTCGCCAACGGTTCTTTCCGGCAAGACCTCTTTTTTCGATTGAACACCGGCCATGTGTTTGTGCCGCCTTTGCGGAGACGGCGGGAAGCTATACTGCCTCTGGCCAGGCTCTTCATGGCCGAAATATCAGAATCGGCAGGGCGGCGCTTTAGGGAAATAGCCCCCGAGGCCGCCCATATCTTGAAAAACTATCATTGGCCCGGTAATATTAGGGAACTGCACAATGTCATGGAATGGACAGTCTTGATGTATGATGATATCCAGATAAGGCCTAGCCACCTGATCCGCCTGGGTTTAAACCATCCCCAGGATAGTTGTGAAAATAGCCTGGAGAAGCCCATGCTTTCTGATAACTTTTTTCTGCCTATAGATGCCATGCCCCTGCATAGGCTTTCCGATGAAATCATATTACGGGCTCTTAAACTACATAACGGCAACAAAACAGCTACTGCCCGCTATCTAGGTATAGCGCGCAGCACGCTTTACTATCGTCTACAGTTTTTGGCCGATAGAAAGAATTAATCCTCGATGGCAATATTTAATTCCAACCCGCCTTCTTGGGCAGAAAATTGGACTACCACGGTTTCTACCTGGCTGATCAGTGATATCATGTTACGGCCATGAATTAGCGTTGGCGGGGTAATGCTGGTCATGACACCAATTTTCTCCAGTTCGCTGGCGCTTCTGCCATTAGCCATATTGGATAGTTCGCAAAGTGCGCTTTTGGGCATTACATCAAATTCTGTAACCGGCATGCCGCCCATCATTTTGGAGGCTACTTTCATGGCGGTAGTCTCTTGCATGGATAGTACTACATTTCCCTTCAAATCCCCCACCAGGCCTAATATGATATTAACGTCATTTTCGGTCTTGAGATGATCCCGCTTATTTAATCCAGTCCGGGCCAGGCTGTTTATACCCAACATTCCCGATACTTCTATCAAACCGGCAATAAAGGCGTTTACATACTTGACGTCCATCAGCTATTTCGCCTCCTTCATTACCACATTTATTTTGATGTTCCCGGCATCAGTCTGTAATAGAACGGAATAGGCGTTCAGCTTGACGTTAAACATACTCATACCCTCGCCGGCAAAGACGCTGGGAGGGGTCAGACGAATGCTGACACCGGAGTTGAGGTTGTTGATATCGGTGAGGGCATTGCCGCTGATGATGTTGGCAATCTCGGCGCCTGCCAGCAACACTTCCTCATTATCCACATTATCATACGCTTCTCCGGTCATGAGGCCGGCTAGTTTTATGGCTGTATCTTGGCTCATATCCAGGAAAAACCAGCCCTGCCATCCTCCGGTCAAACCTACCATAACGGTAAAACCCTGCGAGACGAAGTTGTCCCCTTCCGGTTCGGCCTGGCCTTTATTAATATTTAGATCCAGCAATTGCTTAAAAACATGATTACTGGCTCTAACAAATGGTGCAATTGTCTGAGCAAGATCCACTCTTTCACCTCTATTCGCTTATTACCTGCATGATTTTGGCAACCATATCTCCAGCTGTAAATGGTTTGGAGCAGAAATGGTTTATACCCCGTGACATAGCTTCCTCAACAATATTCTGGTCACTCATGGCGCTAAGCATAATGATTTTTTGCCGGGGATTTTTTTGCTTGATAATTAATGCCGCTTCCAGGCCATCCATGATTGGCATGGTAACATCCATGGTAATAATATCAGGATCAATCTTCTCGCAGAGTTCCACCGCATCCCTTCCGTTTCCCGCTTCCCCGACAATTTCAAATCCCTCCGGCACTAATGCCTTCTTAATCATCTTGCGGGTTACCGGAGAATCATCTACTGCCATCACCCTGATGGCACGCCCATCTTTACGCAAACCTTTCATGATCAATCCCCCTACTCTGAATGGTTATAAATCGGTTTAATTAGTGAATGGCAATCAACATTGCTCCAAACCTATCCGTATCAGCGATTAACTGCCTTAACGATCTCCCCGGCAATATCCCATATAGGCGCTACTATTTCCGCGCCTCCGCGTTTAATGGTCTCACCCGGCATGCCGAAAACAATAGCGCTTTCTTCCGACTCGGCAATGGTTATTCCACCTGCTTTACGGATATTTACCATAGAGTCTGCTCCATCGCTTCCCATTCCGGTCATGATCACCCCTACAGTTCTGGAACCGTAAACACCTAATACTGAATCCATCATGATGCTCACAGAGGGCATAAACAAATGATCAGGTTTGCTGGCGAGTCTTATCAAGACATCACCACCCGAATTTTTGACCAGATTAAGATGCCGACCCCCGCTGCCCACATAAAGTGCGCCTTTTTCCACCTTCATGCCTGCCTGAGCTTCCACCACTTCCAGCTGACAGGATTCGTTAAGCCTCCTGACAAAGGTGGCGGTAAAGTTAACCGGCATATGCTGCACCAGGAATAAGGAAGCATTTAGGTCGGGGGGAAGCAGGGGCAGAACCTCATAGATCACCTTGGGGCCTCCGGTAGAAATCCCCATGGCTACGGCTTTATGCATTTTACTGGTAGGGGGGGCTTTAAGCTTTAATTCCGGCTTTTTCCGGCTGCGGAACAATTGATCGGCAGCTCTACCATTTTGCTTGATACTGGCAGCCAGCCTGATTTTTTTTAAAAGCTCACCAGCCACGTTGTCCATGTTGCTGGAAACAGTCCCCCCCGGTTTGCCGATAAAATCGAATGCCCCCAGTTCCAGAGCCTCAAAGGTTGTTGCTGCGCCTTCCTGAGTAAGAGATGATACCATGATGACCGGACAGATTTTTTCATGAACGATGTATTGCAGGGCAGTTATCCCATCCTGCCCCGGCATGTTCACGTCCATGGTAATCACATCGGGCCTGTATTCCCGGGCTTTTTCCACTACATCATTGCCATCCCGGGCAGCGGCCACTACCTCGATCTCGGCATCGTTTTCCAGTATTCTCTTTAGGGTTTTGCGCATTAACGCAGAATCATCAGCTATCAGTACTCTTATCAAGCTTCTCGCCCCTGCCCTGTTTTTTTAGGTTTACCGGCCCTGGACGGGCTGGCTTTTCCGGTGCGGTCCAGATCCTGAAGCTTCTGCCATTCTTTCTCCACCAAAATGTTATCCAGATTAAGCATCATAATCATCCGGTTTTCCAGGTTGGCGATACCGTCCATGAAACTCTGCAAATGCTGGTTGCTGAGTATATCCGGAGCATCTTCCATAAGATTTCTGGAGATGCGTAGAACCTCCAAGACTTCATCAACAATGATGCCGACCTTTTTATTATTAATATCGCTTACGATCACCCGGGTAAATTCAGTGTAGTTTTTATACTCAATTTCGAAACGCTTGCGCAAATCAATGACTGGTATAACATCTCCGCGCAGATTGATAATCCCTTCGACGAAGCGGGGGGCGCGAGGCACCTTGGTTATTTTGGATAAACGGTTAATCTCCTGTACCTGGGTTATGCGCACGCCATACTGTTCATCCGCCAGCTTAAAGACCACCATCTGTTCCTCTTCCAAGCCATTTACAAGTCCCTCTTCTTCTTCCACCATAGTGACTTCTGTATTTTCCAGCGCACCGATATCTTTTAGTTCTTCCCTGATGATGATATCCCTGGGCTCTAAAAGCATAATGATGCGTTTGCCCCCCTCGACCCGGGCGATGCCCTGCAAGCGGTCGCCATTCTCATTGCTAAGGGCCTGGGGGGGAGCAAAAATGGTATCTTTCGGAATACGGGTCACTTCATATACCCGGTCTACCACCAGCCCAATACTGGCATTGTCTACATCGACTACGATCACCCGGGTACTGTCGGTGATGTCATCATGACCGGTATTGAGCTTGACACGCATATCTATGATCGGCATCAGGTTATCCCGCAGGGATATGACCCCTTTTACATAGACTGGCATATTCGGCACTTTTACGATGTTCGGATAGCGGATGATCTCCCTTACGCTCTCAATTTCCAGGGCGAATTCCTCCGATCCCAGCAGAAATGACACCAGCTGAACTTCTTCCAGTTTTTTCTCCAGGCTGCCTTTACTGCCGGCGTTTCCGGTTTTTACAGCATTGGTTTCATTATTTACAGCCGCATCCATACTGCATAGATTTCCGGCTTCCAGTATCATGACCAGTCTTTTCCCGTCATTAACCCTGACCACGCCGGATACCTGCCCGGCGTCTGCCCCTGAAACCGCGGTTGGGGTGGCCTCTATGCATCCGCTCTCCACCCGCAGTACTTCAGATACCGCATCCACACTTAAACCGGCTTTTTTCCCCCTCACATCCACCACAATGACCCGGCTGGAGACATCACGGGCCGTCCTTTCCATACCGAATTTTACCCTGGTATCCAGCACCGGCAGGATCTCTCCCCGCAGGTTGGTTACCCCCTCTACATAGGGGGGAGCCTGAGGCACCATGGTTATTGAAGGTATTCTGATAATTTCCTGTACGTTCATAATATCGATACCGAAGTTCTCCTGTCCCAGAGTGAAGGTAACCAGTTGCATTTCGTCGGAGGAGAATAAATTGTCCGCACTCATTTAAAAATCCCTCCTCGATTAAATTTCATTCTCCTCAAATCAACCGATTTGCATTTCATCTGCAATGGATGCGATTTCTTCTATGGAATTGGCCAACTCATTGATGGCTTTGGCCTGCTCCTGGGCTATACGGGAAGCCTCTTCCACCTGTTTTTCCGTCTCAGCGATAATCTCTGCCACCCGTCTGGATTCCTTGACATCTTCCGCTATCGCCGTCTGGCTCTCATCAATGCATTTCCTCAACACCAACCGGTTTCTGACGATGTCTTCAATCTCCGCAGTCACCAACCCATTTCTTTGAGCGGCCACACCGGCTTGCTCGTCCGCTTTACGGGAAGCAATTTCTGATTGCGATATTTCCATGGCCACCTTGGTCATCTGGATCTGGATATCCCTGACCAGATCTTTAATCTTATCCGCGTTTTCCGCTGATTCGCTGGCCAGATTCCTGATGTCTCCGGCCACTACTGAGAAACCGCGCCCGTGCTCACCGGCGGTGGCTGCTTCAACAAAGCCGTTCACGGCCAGCATATTGGTTTGAATGGATACATTCTCGATGGTATCAACGATTTTTTCGATACGGCGAATTTTATCCTGCAGGGCTTCAATGGCATTATTGGTGGCATCGTAGGATTTGATGCATTCCTGCAAGCGCTGCCACACATCCCGGGCCGCTGCCCGCGAATCCTCCAGTATTTTGGCGATTTCTTGATTGACTTCTCCTGCTTCCCCGGCCAGCTTTATCAGTTCATTTACCTTGTCCTGGCAGGTCTCGGCAAAGGCAGCCGCTTTGCCGCTCTCGGCCAGAATCGATTTGGTTCCATCGGACATTTGCATGAGGGCGCTGGCTACCTGGGTTGCTGATGTGCTCAGTTCTTCAATATTGGCTGACAGTTCTTCCGCGGTTGCCGCCACCTCTTCCGCCGATTTGTTGATATTGGTTGAGTTTTTCAATTCTTCCGCCATCTCCGCCAGTTCCTGCGTGGCGGAGTTTACTTCGCTGATGGCTTTTCCTTGTTCGACCACCGCTTTGTTTGACTGTTCGGCCGCGGCCAGAATTTGCTCGGAGCCGGTTGCGATAGATTCTGCTATCCCCAGAAAATCGTTTGACATCTGCTGCAAATCGTTGGAAAGCCTGGTGTCCTGATAGACCATGTCCGCGTATTGGCCGAAAAGTTTGCCCATCCGTTCAAAACCCTGATTGGTTTCCGCAAGGTCGGATTGCATACTGTTAAAATCGTCTACAACGATATTTATATCCTTAACCACAACTTCTACCCCGCTGCGGATCTCATCGACCACCCCGCGGATATCCCGGGCCGAACGCTCGGATATTTCGGCCAGATTTCTGACTTCATCGGCTACCACGGCGAATCCCCGCCCATGTTCACCAGCCCGGGCGGCTTCGATGGCGGCGTTTAAGGCCAGCAGATTGGTCTGGTCGGCAATCATCACCACCGCCTGAACGATGTCGCCGATTTTGCGGGATTGGACTTCCAATTCTCCGATGCGCTGACCCGATTGGGCGTTTTTGCCCGCGGCTTCTTTTAACAGATTCCCCATGCTTTCCATGGCGGCAATCGATTCCCGGGCGGCATTGGTACCGTTTTGGGCATTATTGGTCAATAAACCCAGGCTTTTTTCCAGTTCTGCAGCGGAGCGGTTAACCTGTACTGCCGCTGCCCGCATTTCCTCACTGCTGCTTCCCACTTGCTGGCCGTTGGAAGACAGTTGGTCCATCAGGCGGGAGAATTCCTGGGCAGCCGCATTGGATTCTTCAATTCCGGCCAGCAATTGTTCTGACGCGGCTGCAATCCTTTCCGCCATGGCCTGTTGTTTGGCCAGGGTGCGGGCTCTGGCTTTTTCCTGAGCCATTTTCCGCGCCTGCTCCCTCTTGCGGACGATGTCATCATCACTGTCCCTTTTTACCGGGATGCCGGTTTTTTCGCTGATCTCCATACTTGACGGCTTCTCCAATTTCTTAGCCACAATCATCACTCCTTCTCTTTTTGAGTACTTAACATTTTCCACGGCGGACGATATCCCGCCGGCGTACATGGTTCGGTTATATCCACCTGGTTGCGCCTGCCAGGGTAAATATCTAAAGCCGATATATTCAGAACACCGTTGCAATCAATACTGATGGCCACATCTGCACCGGGCTCTCCGGCCCCGGCCTTATGGATGCCTTCCGGATGAAGAGTCCCGCCCGCATCACACTGCTGCCCAGGCCTGAAGCAAGTAGGACGGGTTCAAGATTAACACCACATTGCCGTCACCCAGTATCGTTGCGCCTGTGTATATCTTTAAGCCGGCCAGTTCCTCAGTCAGGGCTTTAACTACAAATTCCTGCTCGCTTTTGAACAAATCGACGATGAGCCCAAATTTATAACCATCACAGCTTATGACCACTACGGAAACCGTTTCCCGGGTGGTACAGTCTTTTATGACATCGAGGCTGTTTCCGAATTGAAGGATGTCATACAAACTGACCAGCGGGATGATTTCCTCCCTTATATCAGCGGCCATATTGTTTTTGAAAGTTCGAACCGCACTTCCGGTCAGTTTTACCGTTTCTACGATGGAGTCCAGGGGAATGACAAAACGCTCTTCATAACTTTCAACCATGAGCCCGCGTATGATTGACATGGATAATGGTATTTTTAAGGAGATCAGGGTGCCCTGATCAAGGCTGCTGCTCAAATTAACTGACCCGCCCACCTTTTCGATGTTGGTCTTCACCACATCCATTCCTACCCCCCGTCCGGAAAGCTCATTAACCTCTTCCCGGGTGCTGAAACCAGGGGCGAATATCAATTGGAACGCTTCCTCGCTGCTGATGCACTCTATCTGCTGCGTGGTGATAAGGCCTTTTTTCAATGCTTTTAATTTGATTTCATCAGGATTAAGCCCCCGGCCATTGTCGGCAATCTCGATCAAGACATGATTGCCCTGGTATCCCGCAGTCAACCGGATCTGACCGGCAGGGCTCTTGCCTTTGGATTCACGCTCCGGCGGGTTCTCGATGCCGTGATCAACGGCATTACGGAGTATGTGTACCAAAGGGTCATTGATGGCTTCAATGACTGTCTTGTCTAATTCGGTATCTTCACCTTCGATAATGAAGTCAATCTCTTTGCCGGTCTTTCGGGCAGTATCCCGAATGGTGCGGGGGTAACGCTGAAAAAGGGCCCGCAGCGGAACCATGCGGGCAGACATGATGGCATTCTGCAATTCGTCTGATATTCTGGCCAGTTCTGCCGCCACCTCTTTGACCTCCCGGGCCAGACCCGGCAGATCATAGTCCAGCCCAATCGTTGCAGCCAGGTGGAAGATACGGTTTTTCGATATCAGCAATTCTCCGATCATATTCATAAGGCGATCCATTTTTTCCTGGCTGACCCGGATGGACTGACTGCCCAGCTCACTGCTTTTGGCCTGTTCAACCGACTGTTTTTCTTTTTCCCGGGCTATCGCCTGTTTGGCCAGGGCGATTTCCAGATCATTTTCTTTTACCGCCCCCGCATCTACCAGGATGGTTCCCAGACGCTTTTGCTGGGTTAAAGCCCAATCCAGTTGTTCTGAATTCAACTTTTTTTCTGCTATGAGTATTTCGCCGATCTTTTTTTCGCTGTAGTCAGCAGGTACGTTATCAAGCAGAAAACGAATGCTTTCAATTTTTGAGGTCATAAAGCTTTTGACGGTTTCATAATTGTAGTGTAGAAATTGAACCAGATCCTGCGTAACCGTATCCTTTTCCGGTGTATAGCGGTCCAGAAATTTGAGGGCCTTATCCACTTCGACTGACAATGCTTCATAATCCAGGTAACGGGCCGTTGAAGCGATGCTTTTGAGTGCCCGGATATACTGTTTGGTCCGCTTGTCATTCATCACCTCACCTGGTTTTATGGTGTTGATCAGGCCCAGCATGGATTCCAGGGCCTGATCGCTGATGTTCATGAAAGCGGCCAGTTGTTGCGGCAGTTTTTTAATGGTTTCCTCTCCGGGCGGTTTTTCTTCATCCTCCTGCTTTTCCTGAGATAAGGATTCTATGCGTTGCAAAAGGTTCTCAGCAGAAAAGCCTGCTATCTTTTTTCCTTTAAGAACCGCAATGAGTACGGTGATTTTGTCTACAACAGCCAGAATGATATCAACTACTGCCGGGGACAGCCGCCCGGAACGGTTGCGGTGCTGCTGAAGCAGGGATTCAGCGGCGTGGGTTAAAGTCTTAATCGCTATTGTCGGGTCAGAGGGGATCACCTTATCCTGCATACTGGCAATGACCCCGGCCCCGCCTTTAATACTGTGAACTCCCCTCAGAATCGTATTGAGAATATCAGGGTCTTCCGGGTGTTTCTCGGCTTCTACGCATTTTTGTTCGATGGTTTCCAGGTGCTCTATGGTTTCTTCAATAAAGTCCGCCATCATTTGTTCATATAGGGGTGAGAGCTGAACCTTAATGGGAGCATCGGCACAGCTGCCGTTCTGAGCCAGGCTAAGGCTTGATTCGGCGCCGGCCAATTCCTTTTTGCGCAAATCTTCCACTTCATGAATAAATGCTGCATAGTCAAGTTCGGCCAGTTCAATCACAAAGCCGTGATTAATCGAAGCATCTTCAACTTCTTTAACTTGATTGCCCAACTGACGGATAAGGCCGTTTAATATATCCACACCGCGCAGTAAGGCATCGGTAATTTCTGAATTGCTGCTATAAAGGCCTTTTTTCATATCGGTCAGGAAGGATTCCAAAACATGGGCGGTATCTTTTATTGGACTGAGATCCAAAAATCCCGCGACACCTTTTACCGAATGCATCGCTCTGAATATTGAATCCAATAAATCAGAGGCAAAGTCATTTTCAAGGCGCAGTATGCCTTCTTCGATCCCATGCAGGTGCTCGGTGGATTCCTCAATAATGCCTTGCAATAATTCCAGGTCATCCGCTTCAAAGGTGTATTTCAAATGTAAACCACCCTTCTCTATTTACCCAGGAGCATCCGGATATTTTCTATCAGCTGATCCGGATCGGTAGGCTTTACGATATAAAGATTGGCGCCTGCTTCAAAGCCCCGCTGCTTATCCTGCATCTCATCTTCGGTGGATACAATGATAATGGGCAGATCTTCATAGCGGGGGTCTTCCCGCAGGCGTTCGATCAGGGTATAACCATCCATATTGGGCATATTTATATCGGTGAGACAAATCAGCAGTTCTCCATCACTGCTGTAGATTTTCTCCAGTGCGTCAGCCCCATCCAGGGCGGTTACGATTTCCAAACCAATACTTTTTAGAATATAGCTGTGAAAATTACGTATCATTTCCGAGTCATCGACTATGAGAACTTTCTCACCCATCCATTTCACCCCTAACCAAAAAACTCATAATGGATTTCCAGCAATTGTTCCCTTCATTGTGTCTACCGCTGATAAACGATGTGTTCATTGAGACGGCGTATTCTGAAGGCGGTACTGATGCGGCTTAAGGACTCGGCGTGCCCCAGGAAAATAAAGCCGCCCTGGCGCAATATGCCGTAGAATTTGTCTACTACCTGCTTGCGGGAGACATCATCGAAATATATAAGCACATTACGGCAAAAGACAAAATCATAATTCTCTTCACAGCGCAGTGCCCGCCGGTCCATAAGGTTCAAGTGTTCATAGATCACCATATCCTTGATGCTGTCATCGATCGCATATTGTCCTGCCGCAGTCACGGAAAAATAGCTTTTGAGATATGAAGGGGGTACATCTTTTATCGATCGCTGGTCGTATACTCCCCGTTGGGCAACTCTGAGTACGTTTTTGTCGATGTCTACCGCTTTGATCAGCACATTCCAGGCCGGAAAATTGTCGAGCATCTCCTTAAGAATGATACCCAGTGTATAAGGCTCCTCCCCCGTGGAGCAGCCGGCGCAGAAAATCTTAATCGTTCTGGCGTCGGCTTTCCATTTTGCATGGGTGGTTTCCTCCAGACAGGCCTCGGCAAAAACCTGCAGCTGGGAAAACTCCCGAAAGAAATAAGTTTCATTAACCGTCAAAAGGTTCATCAATTCCTGAAATTCTATGCCTTTAGGGTCGAACAGTCTCAAGTGCTTGATATAATCTTCTATCCGGGTAAATTCCCCAGCTTGCATGCGCTGTTGCAGACGCTTCTTAATGTAATAGATTTTATTTTCTTCATAGCTAATGCCGGTACGTTCATAAATTAAGTTTCTTAATTTGATGAAGTATTCCAGAGGCAATTCCAAATATATCACCTCGTTTTTACTGGTTAAGTTTGACGATGGTCTTTTCTATGGTTTCTGAAAGGTCTGGGTCACCTACCTTTTCTTTAAGCTCGATTAAGGCCGGCAAAGCCTCAGGCCTGCCGTATAAACCCAGGCCTTCAACTGCTCCCATACATATTAGGGATTGCTGGCAGCCCAGATACTCAATTAATAGCTGAAATATTTCAGGGTTCCGATACTGCCCCAAGAGCACCAATAGCTCGTACCTGTTGATAGCGGGAATGTCAGTCCTTAAGTAGTCTGAAAGAGCCTTTAATAAGTCAAAAGGCAGAGTTTCACGGGGATTACGCAGTAATATACCTTCGATGGCATTGATGATTTCCTTGTGCATTACCTGCCCCTTGTCCTTCATTAAGGAGGTTATTAAGGGCAGATGTATATCCGTCCCTTTGCGAGCAACAAATTTTAAGAAGGAATACTGCTCCAAAAAGCCGATATTCTCATAACGGGGATACATTTTATTGATATAGTGAAAGGATTCATCGTCGCCGATTAGGGCCAGGGCTTCAAGACAAGTGCATCGCAGCAATATGTTGTCAGTCCGTTTGAAGAGCTCATTGACCCGGTGGGTACAGCCGGTATTTTCCATTTGGCCCAGATATTCAACCGCAGTAATGATATTATTGATATCCGCATCATTTAGAGCCTCCGCAATTAAACCTGCACTATTGATGCTCTTGAGCTGAAATAGAATATCCAGGGCGAATTTGCGAATGTCTTTGTCCGGGTCGTCTAACAGCATTCTCATAAATTCGGTGGCCAGTTCTCCCTGAGCAGACAGAATTTCGATACCGGCATTGCGAATGACCGCACTTTGATTAGCCAATAATGGAATGGTCTTTGTTACGACATCCCGGTCCTTAGTCCTTTTCAGGCAATTAACGATTACTCCCCGCACATAGCGGGATTCCTCTACCATCAACCTGTTTATCAGCACTTCTATACCCCCGGGAATTTCATCAAAGCAGATATCCTCAGCGGTAAAAGCTCGTGTTTTCTCATTCCCATTATGCAAATCATCTATTAAATGCTCGATACTGACCAAAGGACACACCTCCTGAACATATTTCACTGCTTTTCCTATAAAATATAGCAATATTCATACCAAAATGCGGAATTGCTACAAACACCGATATATTAGTCCTATATATAAATAATATTCGGGAGTACCTGTTCGATTCTCGGACGATATTTGTACAAAACCGTAGTATTTTCGGATCTTTAAGGCAGTGCTGACAATGCTGGAACCGACTTGAGTCGGGCTGGAGTGATTGGTTACAATAAGAAACAGAGCAGATGCTCGTTGTAGCTATGCTGTTCAAGCAATTATATGGGGGGGACAAAGCATGCCACTCTCATCAGAACAAAGAGAAGCCTGGGAAAAAGAAAAACTGGAAAGGGGGCAGCGGGAGTTAAGCGATGAGGAGCGGGAACTGAAGAGGCGCCGGGATGAAGCCCGGATTGATAAGGCTATCAAGAAAACAGCCCGGCTGGAAAAGATCCGCAAATGGACTTATATTGCGGTGGTTGCCGTATACCTTACCGCAGTTGTGCTATATTTCATAATGCGCTAGACATGATCCTCCGGGGTAAACTGAGTAAAAGCCATTATTGACTGTTCAGCTGCCCGGCTAACCTCCCGGTAGACTTCCTGCAGAGGCAGCTGCTTTGCCTTGGCGATGCGGCTGCAATCTTCATATTCGGGAGACGCCCTCAATATCCTGCCATCACGTATCGCCACTTTAACCTGAGCCTCTCCATAGCGGGTTTTGACCCGGCGTACTTCCCGCTGCAGGCAGTGGCGGTTTACCGCCATCCTGCGGACCCCCAGAGTGGTGGTCTCCGCAAAAATGGTCTCCTCCAGCTTATCGGCTGAGAGCGCCGGGCATAATACGCTGAGTATGATACCGGGGCGGTTTTTTTTCATAATGATTGGAGTCAGGTAAACGTCCACCGCACCCTGCTCCAGGAGCAGCGGGAAAAGGTGTGAATAGAACTCGGGGTTCATATTATCTATATTGCTCTCCAAGAGCAGCAAGGCTGATGAAGGTGCCTGCTCTGCCAGGATGACCCGCAACAGGTTGGGAATCTCGATTTCTCCGTCCCCTACCCCGTACCCTACCCGCTTGATCACCAGCTCCGGGATCGGCTGGAAAGCCTCTGCCAGGGAGGTAATAATGGCCGCTCCGGTCGGAGTCACCAGTTCATGTTTGATCCCGGTGGAATAAACCGGGACGCCTTCTAACAGAGCCATCGTAGCAGGCGCTTCAACCGGCAGGGTGCCGTGGGCGCACTGCAGGAAGCCGCTGCCCAGATGCAGCGGCGATGACCATATTTTTTCTATCCCCAAATAGTCAAGACATATGGCAGTTCCTACTATATCGACAATAGAATCGACCGCTCCGACCTCGTGAAAATGCACTTCAGTTATCTTGCGCAGATGGACCTGTGCTTCAGCCCGGGCCAGCCGGTTGAATATCTTGAGGCTGGTGGCTTTAACCTTGTCGTTTAGTGAACTTGCCCGGATCAAGGTTTCAATGTCATTTAAGTTGCGGTGCAGCTTATGGTCGTGCCGGGTTTTATCCGGATCCTGAAGCGGCTCGTCAAACATGCCGGGTTCAGGGTGGCTGTGCATATGCGAGTGGCCATTGTCATGGCAATGGTGATGATCCGCCTGGCTGCAGCAGGATTTGTCGGCAGGATGCATGGAGCGGGCGGGCAGCTTTACCTGAACATCGGTGCCGGCAATGCCCCGCCTGGTTTTTTTGCTTGCAGTAATGGTGAACCCGCCTATATTGAGCTTGGCCAGTTCACTGCGGAGGTATTGCTGGTCAGCCCCTGCATCCAACAAAGCCCCCAGAGTCATATCCCCCGATATCCCCGCAAAACAGTCAAAATACAATACTTTGCTCATACTCATTCCCGCCTCGATTTTTGTTCTGAGGAAGCTTCTATCTGCCGGTTTAAGCGGCTGGCAAAGTAGCCGGCCCCGAAGCCGTTGTCTATATTGAATACCGCCACCCCGCTGGAACAGCTGTTGAGCATGGATAAGAGCGCACTCAATCCCTGAAAGCTGGCCCCATAGCCAACACTGGTAGGGACCGCCAGCACCGGTTTATCGGTCAAACCGGCGATTATGCTGGGCAAAGCGCCTTCCATTCCTGCCACGGCAATTATAACATTGGCCTGTTCCAACTTTGCCTGATGGGCCAGAAGCCGATGGATGCCGGCCACACCCACATCATACAGGCGATCTACTGAATTACCGAGTATTTCGGCTGTAAGAGCCGCCTCTTCGGCCACCCCGATATCGGATGTACCTGCGGTAGCCACCAGGATTACCCCCCGGCTTGGCTTGACCTCGTTTTGGCGAATGATCAGAACCTTTGCCAGAGGGTTATATTCCATTCCCGGCCATCGTTCGGCCAGGGCCTGATATTTATCGGCGCTGAGGCGGGTGGCCAAAATGTTGCTGCCCTTCTGCCGCAGCGCATCGATTATGCCTTCCAGCTGCAAGGCCGATTTGCCTTCGGCAAAGATTATTTCAGGATGACCCTGGCGCAGAACCCGGTGATGATCTATCTTGGCATAACCCAGGTCTTCAAAAGGCAGGTGGCGCAGCTTATCCAGGGCGTGATCCAATCCGATCCGGCCCTGTCTGTATTCCTCCAGCACCTGTGCAATATGGTTATGATCCATGCTAGTTCCCCTTCCAGCCTTGTTTGCAGGGTTAGATCGGTCGTTCTCAGATGTTGTTTATGGTATCATTGTCCAGCAGTGACGCGCCGCCAGCGACAGAGTGTTGTCAACCCCGCCTGAAAACGCCGCCAAGACGCGCCGATGCTGCCGGATAATGTCTTGCAAGCGATCAAGCTTTTCGATCAGGGCTGCTTTCGAATCCATAACCCGCTAACCTGTACCTGTATTGTTGAAAATATTACTTTTTTCACCTGTTTGTCCTTCATATTATCACATAACAGGTCAGGCAAAAGCCAGATGCAATCGTGAATAATACTGCGGCGCATTTTGGGGAAAAACCACAATTTAGCAGTTCTGCCTGACAGGATGCATCCATACAATATAATATATTGTTGGAATAAAACACTTCTCTGCGGCCTCTTTCGGCGGAATACCCGATATTTCTCTAATCCTGTTACCCAAAGTCGAGTTTCTGAGCACAAATAAGTTTCATTGACGGGGCCGCCTGCAAACGATCGGGGAGGCATATTATGAATGTACTGGTCTTCTCTCCGCATCCCGATGATGACGTTATAGGATGCGGCGGCAGCATTTTAAAACACTCCGAAGTGGGCCACATGGTAGCGGTGGCTTACTTGACTTCGGGAGAAGCCGGTAACATCCGTTATTCCAAAACCGAATTGGCCCGGGTCAGGGAGACCGAGGCCCGGCAGGCGTCTGCCCTCTTGGGAACCAATGAAGTGATATTTCTGCACAATGAAGACGGCTATTTGGGCTATAACAAAGATACCTTGATTCCGGTAGTCAACCTGATTCGGGAAAAGCAGCCGGACATAATTTATGTGCCGCATAAAAATGACGGTCATAAGGATCATATCGCCACCAACGAGATTGTTTTAGAAGCCATCGAAAGGGCCCGGAGTCCGTTCTTCCATGATTTAACCGGCAAACCCTGGCTGGTAAAAGATGTATTCTGCTATGAGGTGTGGACTCCATTGCAGAACATCACCTATGTTGAAGATATAACCGTACAGATGCAGCGAAAATTAGTAGCCCTGGCAATGCACCAGTCTCAGATTGAGAACCGTGACTACCATGAAGCTATTCAGGGACTAAACCGCTATCGCGGGGTTATGACCCGTAAAGGGATGTACTGCGAGTGTTTCGAAATCCTCAGAAAAGGCAGATAATTGCCGGCACGGGCGTATAGATCTTCCCCAATTCCATATTTAATCTTTTGGTGCGGAGCCTTCTGTGAACGGCATGTTTCTTCCTGCAACTGGACAGTGGCGCCTCCAATCTGCAGCCGGGATCAGGAAGACTTATTCCCGGATTTCCACTGCTCTCTAGCCGCCATTTCAAAAAGTGTGCCCTTATTAATAAATGACTGCCCCAACCCGGCAATTCATCATCGCCCCGGCTGGCGGATCATCAGGGTGAAAATATAGCATAAAGCAGCCAGAAGCACTATAGTGGCCCCGGTGGCGGTATCCCAGTAATAAGAGAGGATAAGGCCGCTAACCCCGCATACGGCGGTGATTAAAAAGGCCCAGAGATGATAAGATCTCATTCCGGCTGCAATATTGCGTGCCGCCGCGGCCGGCAGCACTAAAAGGGCGTTGATAATCAAAATGCCTATCCACTGAATGGTAAAGGTGACCACCAGGGCCAGGGAGATGGCGAAGCAGGCTTCCACCAGCTTGACCTTGAAACCTCGGCTGCCTGCCAGAGAGGGGTTGATGCTGAGCAACAACAATTGATTGAAAATTATGTACCACAACACCAGGACAGCCAAGAGCACCAGGCCTAAAGCCGACACTTCCTGGGGAGTGATGCTGAGCAGGTCGCCCACCAGGTAGCGGCTGTAGCGGGCAAAACCGCCCCCTTTGGAAAGAATAACGATTCCCAGAGCCACTGCTGTGGCCGACACCGCTCCGATTATGGTGTCAGCGGAAGAGCCGGTTCGTTCTTTGATGAAAGTGACCACCATGGCTATGAAAACCGCGAAAATCAACATGGACCAGGTGGGGTTCTGCACCCCGGCTATAACCCCGATGGCGATGCCGGTGAGGGCTGAATGCCCCAGAGTATCCGAAAAAAAAGCCATCTGGTTATTGACCACCATGGCCCCCAGCAAGGAGAACAAAGGCACCACTGCCAGGACTGCCAGGAGGGCGTTTTGCATAAAGGCATATTGGGCCCAGGAAAAAGGCAGTAAACTGATTAAGGCGCTGATATTTTCGTACATCCCACTGTCCTTTCGTTCTATACGCCGCAACTTACATAAAATGTTCCAGTCTGCCCAGAGTTGCTTCGAAAAGAGGATGCTTCATCACTTCCTGCGGAGTGCCGTCACAGAGAATGACCCGGTTTAATAAGACCACCCGGTCTGCATAGTCAGCCACCGCATTTAAATCATGGGAGACCAGGATTACCGACAGATCATATTGCTGCCGTAATTCTGAGACGATGCGGTAGAAACGCTGCATACCTTTGAAATCCACCCCGGAAATGGGCTCATCCAGGAGCAGCAGATCGGGAACCGGTTCCAGGGCCAGGGCCAAAAGGATGCGCTGCAGTTCGCCCCCTGATAATGCCCCCAGGCGCCGGTTTATGAGGTGCTCAGCTTCGACCCTGGATAAAGCCAGCCGGGCATTATGAAGGGTGCGGCGACTTCCGCCTAAAAAAACCGGCACCTGTCCCAAAGCTGCTGTAAAAAGATCGCCTACGGTTATGGGTGAATTGACATCAAAATTGAGCCGCTGGGGGACATAGCCGATCCTGGGCTTGGCGCTGCGGTTTCCCTCGCTGTCGAGAAATTGTAGTTTGCCCTCATGGGGGATTTCTCCCAGGATAGCTTTAAAAAGGGTCGACTTGCCGGCTCCATTGGGCCCTATCAGAGCGGTCAGCTGCCCGCAGTGGATCTGCAGATTAATGTCGTCAAGAATGCATTTACCGCGAATATTGACGCTGAAATGGCTGATCTGGGTCACGCATAGCCCGCATGCTGAGCCGCATGGCTGCAGTGGTTCGACTGTCTTCATCAGTATAAAGCCTCCCTCAAGACCTCCAGGTTTTGCTGCATGATGTCAAGATAGGCATTCTTATCATCAGGGCCGCTGACCGCAGGATCGAGGGCATAGACTGCAACCCCGCTTTCACGGGCGATGGCTTCGGCGACAGTGGTGGGATACTGTGGTTCGGTAAAAACAGCCGCAACTTTTTTATTCTTGATCTCTTCGATGATGTCAGCCAGTTCCCCGGCGCTGGGTTCGGATCCCGGTTCTCTTTCCACCACCGCCGCCACCTGCAGGTCGAACTCACTGGCAAAATAAGCGAAGGCTTCGTGGAAAGTGGCGATCTGGCGTTGGGGAGCCGGGTCGATAACCCGGTGCATTTCGGACTGCAGCTGGTTGATTTTTTCAATATAGGTTGAACTGTTTCTGGCATATGCTTCCTGATTGGAGGGATCCAGAGATGCCAGCTGCCGGCTGATATTATCCACCTCTTTTTTGGCCCCATTGAGGCTCACCCACAGATGGGGGTTGGGGTGTCCGTCATGCATGATGAATTCCAGGCCCTGGCTGGCTTCCACTATAGGTATTTGCGGATACTGCCGCATCACTTTATCCATAAAGGATTCCATCCCGGCCCCATTGATAACCAGAATATCAGCCCCCTGCAGTTTCTGCATATCGCCGGGGCTTAATTGATAGTCGTGCAGGCAGCCGGTCTCTTTGCGAGTTAGATTGCTGACCGTAACCCCTTCGACGTCTGCTGTGATATTGAGCAGCATGATATAGAGCGGGTAAAAAGAGGTGACGATATGAACCCCTGCTTTTTGCGGAGGCTGTCCGGAGGTCTTCTCCGAGGCCAAGGGGATGACCCCGCAGCCGGCCAGAGATAATAACAGGCCCAATATCAACAGGCCGATCACCAGCTTTTTCAATCTGAAACCCTCCCTCTGATCTGGCTGCATTTCTGGCAATAACCATACATCTCCATGCGATGATCCAGGACCACAAAATTTTCGCGCAAACCGATTTCAACCGCATAGGATTCCAGGGGGCATCCGGTAATAGCCACTATTTTCCGGCAGTCTATACACACCAGAGTGTGCTCGTGGGTGTCCCTTTTCAAGCTGTAGCGGGCTTTTTCACCTGGAAACCCCTGCTTGTTGATCAGCCCCTGTGAAAAGAGCAGTTCCAGGTTGCGGTAGACCGTGGAAAGACTGGTCTTTTGATGCTCCCTGACCTCAATGAAGATTTCGTCGACTGTGGCCGGCTTGTCTTGCTGCGACAGTGCGGTCAGAATGGCCTTTCTTTGCGGAGTCGCCTTTTTGCCCAGTTTTCTAATGGCTTGATCCCAATTGCGTGCGTCCAAATGATTTGCCCCCATTTAGTAATAGGAATGATTTGCATTTATTATATCCTATTTGGGGACAGGTCTATACCTTAAAAAATTCTAAAGGCGGGGCTAGCCGTAAATAAAGCGCAGGCCATTGAGGATTTGTTCCAGGAGCAGCATGGCGCCGGAAGCGCCCAGGAAGGATTTTTCGACCACATCGAGATAGCCCAGTGAGGGCAAAGCTATTTCTATGCCGGCACAAGGCTTGCCTTTAAGCAGCTGGGCTTGAGCCAGGGTGTTGCCGTCGGCCAGGACCACATCAGCGCCGCTTTTCACAACAGAGGCCCCTAAAGTACTGTCAAGTCCGTTCTCCCGCAGGTATTTTTCCAGGAAGACGGCATCGTCGCCTAAATGAGCCGGTATTATTTCAACCGCTGCGGGAACCATCCCCAGATAGCTGTGCAGCCACACGGTCAGAGCGGCGGCCAGGGCAGGTTCGGCCTT
>ENA-UOOM01000557-UOOM01000557.1-fermentation-metagenome-genome-assembly--contig:-NODE-557-length-41814-cov-16.307167_pt1 | contig 41814 bp, 56 predicted proteins | sample MGYA00245781_ERZ724031 | MGnify/ENA primary metagenome ERZ724031 (study PRJEB28704, sample SAMN03018317) | fermentation metagenome | biome: anthropogenic terrestrial biome; feature: soil; material... | reverse complement strand
GATTGTTTTATATGTTGTATCAGTGGGGGTTGGTTCGTTCATTGATTCAAATATAAATTGTTACTTAAAAGGACTGTACTTTTCGCACAATGATTGACGATTTAATGAAACAATCTCAAGCTCACCCGCATTCCTTGATCGAAATTAATAATATTCAAGCAATCAAAGAACTTGTAATGAGTGGATTGGGAATTTCCATTATGCCACGAATCTCGGTTAAAAATGAAATAGATCAAGGACTACTGGTTGAAGCTCCTTGGGATGGACCCCCATTATCAGTTTGTACGCAGATCGCTTATCACAAAGACAAATGGCTTTCTCCTATCATATTAAATTTTTTGAAGGAAGTTAAGGCTGTTTTGGCATCGAAATAGTTAAGGAAAGCATACATTAATTATTATCGGAACAGAACCGGCAAGCAGGGCAAGGTGGTACACACCTTGCTTTTTTGCTTCATTTTCCCTGACGGGTTATTCCGCAAAAACTGCTTGTTGGGGCGGTTCCCCAATCCCTTCGGAACGCATCTTTCGGGTGCGGCTGCGCGTCCTACGGACGCTTGAAAAGGGGCGGACAACTTAACGTTGTTTCCGTCCCTTTTCTTTTTCCGGCGTGGTCGGAGTATGGCCCAAAATGTGATCGACGTTTGCCTTCACCATCAATAATTCCCGCATTTCCTTGCGTGCAGCAATATATTCGGAATAAATTTTTCGCTTTTCGTCCATTAGTGTTTCGTACTCACTTTGCAGGGACTTGACGGTCGGCAACTTTTCGACATTTAGAGAATCAAACGCCTGCTTCGCCGCTTTGTGTAACAAGAGGTCGCCTTCGTGTGCGGCATAAAATTTTCTGCTGTATCCGGCCTTGCGATAAGCAATATAGACCGCACGGGGTTTGCTGTAATTGTAAATTTGTTTTTTAAGGTTTCCGATCTCGGCCATGCGGTTCTCTGCGGCTTTAATCTGTGCCAAAGGCTCATTGAAACGGGCGGTTGCCTTTGCAGTTTTTCCTTCCAGTTCGCCGTAATCTAGAAGACTATTTTCACTCAGGTAATTTAATGTCTGAGCCATCTGTTTCAGATTGAAAATCTTGGCCCAATGTTCATAGCCAGGGCCTTTGCCTGCCTGTAATTTTGACTGAATATCTACCAGTAGGCTAACCCGCTGAGGCACGGCCTGAACCTGAATCGACCGGCTGGAAGTGAGAGGCTTTTTCCCTTCGAGAACTTCCTGGATTTCCTGCTCGGAATACTCTTTGCCAAAGGAACGGAGGCGAGTAAATCTTTTCTCCCCCTGCACCCGGAAAGCAAGATATTTTCCTCGCTTAATTTCATAACCCATCGCTTCCATTCTCAGTAGGAAAACGTCAAAATTCGCGGGCCGTTCGAGAAGGACGGCGTTAATGGTTTGCCGCAGTTTTTCCTGATTGGACAGCGGCTTTTTATCTCCAAGCCACTTGTTATAGCTTTTACCGTTCCGCTTCGGATTTTCAATAATGGACAACCCATGTCCCAGGCAAATTTGATCGCTCAACCTTCGGACGGCTTTGCCGGTACCGAGAAAATCCCGGAATTTCCGAGTGCAATCCAGAGAGGTCGAATTGAAAAGAATATGGTTGTGGATATGCGCCTTATCGATATGCGTTGCAACAATGGAAGCATGCTTGTCTTTGGTAAACCTCATAGCAAGCTCATAACCAATTTTGTTTGCTTCTTCCGGCGTCACTTCACCGGGCTTGAAAGACTGCCGGATCTGATAGGCCAGCACGTCATGCTTTCGGATTTGCCTTCCTGTGATGGCGGCGTACTGACGTTTTGCAAGTAGAAATTCAGCGTCTACTATCTTGCGTTACAGCCAAAGGAAGACACCAGTCGTCCGCCATCGGTCTTGTCCGGATTTTTTTGCATAATCCGTACGACATTTGATGGATTCTGCAATACTTTTTCCTTTGTCGATGTGCATGGAAATAAAACGGGTTGTTGCCATATCGATTCACCTCCCAATCTCTTAAAAATCAGAAATCATTTAATTTGTTCCGCTGGAGACTCTTGTTTTAAATAGAAGAAAACGATATACTCATAATTAATATTTAGCAAAAGAAAAGGTGATATCTATGCCACGCGGTAAACGGAAATCTCTTGAAGATCAAATTGCTGAAATTGACCAGAAAATTGCTGAGTTGACAGACCGAAAAAAGAAACTACAGGAGCAAAAAGAAAAGGATGACATCAAAAAACTTCTGGATGCGGCCAGTAAGGCGGGAGTGACACCGGAAGCTTTGGTCAAAAAGTTGACTGAAAAGTAATGAAGCGGTGAAAACTTATTCAAAGTAAAAAGAGAACGTAAAACAAAAGTTCTGTTTTACGTTCTCTTTTTATTTGATTTTCGATCAAGTATTAGGTAGATAATAGCTTCTTTTTCAGCAAGAAATAAACACAGAAATGACAGCTTCACCCAAATATATAATATTAAGTAAGCAAACTAAAAGTTTTAGGAAGCACTTGAGGATTCCTATTATTCCGCTAACATGAAGTAATCTTATTATGCGGAGCGGAATTAAGTAAACATTATGCGAAGTTCATTTGGCACTTGCTGCTACCCAGTTCGCTCATTTTCTGTATGTAACTTGCATCCAATTCAGCTTTTCCGCCGCTTTACCAATCAAGTAAAACAAATATCCGATTGGTTTCTTATAAAGCGGCACATGAACAGAAGCGTCATAAACCTTTCCTTTTCGATCATCTTGAGTCCAGTACCAGCCATCTTTGGTCTCATATTCGCTGCCTGTTGCATATGCAAGAGACATTCCTCTGAATAAATTGTAGGGGATAAGCAATATGGCAGAAGGACTATGCAGTTTTCTTGAAGAAATATCCTTATAAAATTTATCAGTGATTTTCAATAACGACTTAACTGTCTTAAGCTTAGGCACATAATTGTTCCAACTATATGAAGCCGCACTGAATAAATAGCAACGGTTAAAGCCAATACTCTTTAACATGGAGGCAATACTTTTCGCAGCAGAGCGTCCCCCAACATCACCCGCTGTTGTTAAAACCAGTGCTTTACTCTTGAAAAAATGTGGCCTGTGTAGCATAAAGCACAAATGGTCAAACATGTTTTTCAGCAAAGCAGTTTCCCTGAAATTAAATGTTGTTGACGCAAAAATGATGCCGTCTGTTTTTTCCATAGCAGTTATAACAGTGGAAACCTTTTCATAGTGTGGACATTTTTCATATCCCAAACGAAAACAATTACTACATCCGGTACAAAACGGAAGATTAAATTCTGCCAAATGTATTTCTTCAAATTCAGCAGCGTTGTCACAATTTGATAAAGCAGATTGTGCAATTTTTACGAGCCGCCATGTGTTTCCTTTGTGTGGACTTCCGTTTATTATCAGATATTTCATTTGCTTTTACACCTACACTTCGTTTGACAAATATCTATTATATAAAATACATGCTGTTTGCAAGCACCCATTATATGGGATCAAGTAAACATTTATACGAAGTTCAAACTACCTCGAAAAGTTGAACTAATATTGAACCAAGTTTTCAGACCTGTTTTTTCGCATATTTTTAACCAATTCATCTACAGAGAAGGGCGCTCCATGTGCAGGCAATATCCGTTTTGCTCCAGCTTGAATCATCTTTTGCCAGCTATTGTAGTATGTATCCATATTGCAAATAAAAATGACGCAATAATGTGTGCCTGCAAATGGAAGCATATGTGCAGCGGCGTCGCCTACCAAACAGTCTCCATCCGGAAACAAAACGCTGATTGAGTCGACAGTATGTCCCGGAGTCCTTAATATCTTTCCTTCAATTGGGATCCCTATATCCCGAAGTCTGGGTTCTCCCCTAAACAATATATCATTGTCACGGGAATAATAAGGCTGGAATTTAAGGTTCTTTGATTTATCCACTTTCTTATGAAGTACCAGTGAAACATAAGCCTGCTTGTGCCGGATCAAAAAAGCCACGCGTTTATTAAGCAGTCCGCCACCATGGGTGAGATCATTTTCTCCCTTTTGGATAAGCTCATTGCACAGGTCCGACATCACGACACGAATAGCGCTGTTTTCCTGCAGTATGGCATGTAGTAAGCCACAATGATCATCATGATGGTGAGTAAGTAAGAGATAGCCAATCTGGGAGAGCTCCACGTTTACTTCTTTCAGACGCTGCTGAAACAGTTCCCAGTCCTCTTCATACCCGGTATCGATTAGGAGAAACTTTTCATCCGTCTTAACCAGATAACAGGTGGTGACGCTGAGTTTTAATGGAATTACATTCATCATCCATTCGCTTCCCTTATAATATTTTGTAAACCAGCCTGTGTGAAAACGAAAATCTGATTTTGGAATAGCCACTTAAGCATGAATAATCCCGGCAATATAGCGCTTTATCCCCACAAGTAATGCGCTTTCATCTTAATATATGGGACGGCGCACCACTGTTTATAAAAAAGATTGCGTTTTCACACAGCCTCAAACATTATGCGAAGTTCAGAGGATGCTCCAGACTGATTTATTCCGCAACCTCACTTTCTCATTATAAGCTGATGTCAATTATTTATCAAATAATGACTTTATCTGCATTATCCATCAATATTTAGTGGCTCTAATCCAGTTTTAATCTGTCCCCTCTAAAATGATATTCAGTCGAAACAAGGAGGGCACAGAACATGAACTTTACCTTTATCATGAATCTTTTTTTTCATTTAGACACCTATCTGAATACTCTGCTGAGCCAATATAACATGCTGGCCTATATCGTTGTCTTTTTCATAATTTTTATTGAAACCGGATTAGTTGTCACTCCCTTCCTGCCGGGAGATTCGTTGATCTTCGCCGTCGGCGCAATTGCTGCGGCTGGAGGCCCTATTTCTATCCCGCTGATTCTTTTTCTCCTTTATGTGGCCGCCGTCGCCGGAGATACCGTAAACTATCACATCGGTCAACTGCTGCGTGAAAAAGTTCAAAAGCGCGAGCATATTTTTCTCATTAAGACGGAATACATTGACCGGACGCAGGCGTTCTTTGAACGCAACGGAGGGAAAACCATTACCGTCGCGCGATTTATACCCATCATCCGGACGTTCGCACCGTTTGTTGCCGGAGTAGGCAAAATGCAGTACAAAAAGTTTCTTGGATATAATCTGATCGGAGGCATTTCCTGGGTAACACTTTATTTCGGCGTCGGCTTTTTCTTTGGGAATATCAGCGTGGTCAAAAACCATTTCAGCCTCGTGGTCATCGCGATTATCTTGATCTCCATCCTTCCGGCAGCAATCGCTTTTCTGAGAAACAGAATGAAAAAAGTGAAAGCGGAATCATAAATCTTTATGATTCCGCATTTTCCCGTTATAATAAACAGAAGAAAGCAACGCAAGGAGTGACACTGTTGAAGGGAAAAAAGAAGATCCTGATTATTGAGGACGAAAAAGCATTGGCACGTCTGCTGGAACTGGCGTTGACCCATGAAGGGTATGAAACGAAAACCGAGTATGACGGAGATCGGGGATTCGAAGATGTCTCCCGTTATGAGCCCGACCTGATTCTTCTGGATCTTATGCTTCCCGGAATGGATGGCATCGAAATCTGCCGCAAAGTCCGGGAGTTTTCCTTTGTCCCAATCCTTATGTTGACAGCAAGGGGTGAAACAGTGGACAAGGTTACCGGGTTGGACTGCGGTGCAAACGATTATATGACGAAGCCGTTCGAAATGGACGAACTTCTTGCAAGGATACGGGCAACACTAAGGCCCAGTGAGAATTCGGCAGAGCAGTTTGAAATTCTGGCGGTGAAAGATCTTTGGATGGACTTACGTCACCATGTTGTGAAACGCTCGGAAACTGTGATTTCATTAACCAAACGGGAATTCGACCTTTTGGAATATCTGATGAAAAACCGCGGAATTGTGCTGACGCGTGAGCAGATTTTAGAGCGGGTTTGGGGGCTTGATTATGAGGGTGAGGCTAATGTGGTGGATGTCTACATCCGATATCTCCGCAGTAAGATTGACGAGCCTTTTGAACCAAAACTGATCCATACGGTAAGGGGGTTCGGGTATGTTCTCAGTGACAAAGCTCTTGGCGAAGCTTAAAAAGCCGATACCTCGAAAGCTGTCATGGAGACTGACGCTGATCTATGCCGCATTGTTTTCAGCAGTACTGATTGTCCTCAATGCAGGAACGCTTTTCGGCGTCCGGTATTATATGGTAGAGCAGGCGAAACAACAGGTACGCAGCAGTACGGAAAACACATTAGGTAGGTTCTCGGCATCCGCTGGCGCTGCTAATCTTTCTGACCCGGCTTATCTTAGCGAGGCTGGGACGGTTTCGGAGATCAATATCGCCATTACCAATCCGTCCGGGAAACAAATCAGTTCGTCCAACAAAACATTGGCTGGACTTCCCGGCCCCTCTTCCGGTATCGGAAACATTCTTGTATATGAGTCGCACGACCGGCATTTCATTGTTGAAAACACCCGGATTACAGAAACCAATCAGATGATTGGTTATCTTCAGGTTTCCTACGATATGCGCTCGGAATATCGCTTTATCAAGTTGCTTTTCGCTTTTATGGCGTTGGCGGATTTTCTCGGCGTCGCGTTTGCAATTCTGACCGGATTCCTTTTGAGCAGGCGGGCATTGAGACCAATCGACACCCTGACAAAAACAGCCAGAAAGATCAGTGTCGGCGACCTGAGCCGGAGGGTGGAAGTCGGTCCGGCGGACGACGAACTGTCGCGTCTGGCAGTGACTTTCAATGAAATGATCGAAAGGCTTCAGAATTCATTTGAAAAACAGAGCCGGTTCGTCTCCGACGCCTCACATGAGCTTCGCACACCCATTGCCGTCATCAAGGGATATGCCGACCTGATTGATCAGTGGGCGAAAAATGACCCGCAGGTTTTGGAAGAATCCGTCGCAGCCATCCGGAAGGAAGCAAATGGGATGGCTGCGCTGGTTGAACAACTACTTTTTTTGGCCCGCGGCGACAACAAAAAGCTGAAACCCCAGAAAGAGAATTTTCCGGCATCCGGCTTGCTTCATGAAATTGTTGAGGAAAGTAAATTGGTTGCCCCGAACCATTGCTTTGAAGAAACGGTACCCGAGAATCTGCGGATATATGCTGACCGAAAGTTATTGAAACAGGCGCTTCGCGCGCTCGTCGATAACGCCGTTAAATATACTCCTGAAAAGGGAACGATTCAGTTGGCTGCGTCGGACGATGACACCGGAGTGAAAATCCATGTAACTGATACGGGCATTGGCATTTCGGAAAACGAGCTGCCGAAAATTTTCGACCGCTTTTACCGTGTAGATGAAGACCGCTCCCGAGAAAAGGGTGGAAGCGGTCTGGGGCTGTCTATCGTCAAATGGATTGTGGATGTGCATGGGGGAAACATTTCGGTCGAAAGCGAAAAGGGCAAAGGGACATCCGTTTCCATCCATTTGCCAAAGAAATGATTCAGAATCAGGAATCAGATTTGGCACGACAGTGGAATATTTTGCTGTCCGCCCGAAGGTAGAGTGACGTGAACCTGCCTTCAAAAAATCGGTGAAAGGCGACGTTCGTTAGGAAAACGATCAGAAAGGAGCTGAGAACATCCAGGGGATAATGGTGGCCAACATAAATCCTTGAAAAGCCAACCAGCAGAGAGAGAGCTACGCAGACCCAGCCAAGGATACGGTTAACGCGCAGGAGCCCTGCCGCCGTACTCATCGTAACCGTGGCGTGATCGCTCGGAAAAGAAGAGTCCGGGACGTGCGGATACAGCTTCTCCGACAGCAGCAAGCTGTTGTACAGCACCGGACGGTGCTCCTTCAGGTAATCCTTCCGCATCCGCCCGTATTTCCCGATGCTCTCCGTCTGCTCCGTGATCGTCAGGTCGGGAATCAGGTAATCCCCGTTCTTGGTGTAGGTCAGATTGTTCTCCATGTGTGGCGCTCCTTTCCGTGAGATGTTCGCGTTCGTAATTTTTGACGGTGACTTCAATCTGCCGCAGCACTTTTTCGCTTGCTTCACTGACCGCCGTGCCGAGAGCAGCGACGGTATCGGGCGTGTTGAAATCAAAGATACTCAGAAAATCCTCATGCTCAAAGTATTTATCAGGTTCCAGCCCACAGCGGGACAAAACCGCGTAGGTGGTGCTTACGGCTGCGGCGCTTCGGAACTGTGCTCCGATGTTGAACTCATCATATTCTTCCAAAAAGCTGCCGTCAACGATGTGGAGGATGTCGTACTGATGGTTCTGCTAATATTTGTTCGCCAACTGTCCGGCAATCTGTTCCAACTGGTCGGCAAAGCCTTTTTCGCCGGAAACCTCATATTCCTGTTCCAGAGCCGCCGTAACCGCGTCCTCATGCTCCGGGCGGTACTGCCAAAGGAACGGAACGGCGGGAATTTTCCCGGCCGCCCGTGTTGGAAATATCAAAGACATACCGGATTCTTGGCCTGTCGCCGGAAGCGTCGATGAGCGCAATCCTTTTGCTGCCGCGCCGGATGTACCGATGCATTTTCTCGTTCCAAAGCTCATATCCGGCGCAGGCCGTAGCGTCAGGGCGCTGCGCATAAATCATGAGCTGCTCATGATACGGATACTTGTAGAGCCGCGCGGCGGTTTTCAGAAAATCCGTCCAGCTTTCGTGACTGGCGGTGATCTGCACCGCCGCGTGGTCGGCCATCTGTGCCAGAACCGTTACCGTGCTTGGCATATTGAAATTCCTCCTTTCGGTCTTTTGGACAAAAAAAGAACAGCCCGAAGGCTGTCCCCTCAAACTGATATGCTGTTAATGATTATTCAGGCTTGTAATTTCTCCTTTTTAATTTTGCGTATGCCGAAATGCAAAACATAGAGCCGAGTGTTCCCGTACAAAGGAACATTACCGCCATACCGCTGCCGTTGCCAGTTCCCACTATTAGCTGCAAAATATGCACCATGGGAGCATCCGAGCACATCAACGGCTCAAATACATGATCCGCTAGAAATCCGCCGAGCAGAATGCCGATTGGAATTGTACTAAATTGAACCGCGTTGCGTACTGCAAAAACCCGGCCTTGCATTCCAGAGGGAACATTGTGATACAGCAAAATACGCTGTCCCGCCATGATAAAGGGTATCGGAGCGCTGGCCGCCATTCCGGCCACGCACCAGATAAAAACATTCCGACCGATTCCCATTAACAGATCACCGCAGAGGAAAGAAATCGCGGCACTCCAATATACCATTTTTACCGGGTTTCGTGTTTCCTTATTAAAAGTCACGATTAATCCGCCCACAATACCTCCGGTCCCTAATATCGCATTGACGATACTGAGAACTGTAGCATTGTTATTGCTTCTCGCAAGCAACATAGGAGAAAGAATATTCTCATAGGTCATACGTGAGAAAAAGTTCATCACAGCCATTGTTATAATGATATACTGAAGAACTTCATTCTGCCGCAAAAAACGGAACCCGTCTTTTATACCGGAAAACGGTGAAATCATGATATGGTGTTTCGGTTCGGATTTGTGTTCCGGTATGCTGATATATAACAGCAATACCGATGACGCGAATAGAAAAGACGCGAAGTCCACCAAAAAAACGGTGCCAAGACCAACCGTCTCATAGATCGCAACAGCAAGAACGGGCGAAACAATGGTCACCAGATTTTCCGAGAATGAATCCATTCCGCTGGCTTTGGATTGTTTGTTCAAAGGAACCAGTAAACCGATTGTCACCGATTCAGCGGGGGCTTGAAAGGCATTCATCATACCGATTACGACATTGATAACGTAAATATGCCACAGCAGCAGATTACCGGATTGCCATAGGAAAAAGGCAAACAGGGTGCAGCACGCCGCCATAGAATCCGACAGAATCATAATCTCCTTTTTCCCATGTCTGTCAACCAACGAACCAGCAAAAAGACTTGCCGTCACGTAGGGTACATAATAGCAGAACGTGAGTAAAGAAACCGACATTGCGGTGTGCGTCCGATTATATGCCCATATCGTAAGTGCATAACTGGACATGGCACTACCCATCTGTGAAACGGATTGCGTTGCCCAGAATAAGACAAATGTATAAAACTTATTGTTTTTCATTGGAATTCTCCTCATAGATATAAAGTATCTATAAGTACAAAATCCAATGTGGGTGATAAATTAGTCATTCCTCTGTACAATTCACCCAAACATCAGATCTTGTACAGAGGAGAAACGTTCATACGAATAAGCATATGACAAAGCAAAAGGACTCACCCCCCGATTAAATATAGCAGATTAGCGTGAATATATCAAATAGACCCATAAATATTTATACATGATATACTTTGCCACAAAATAAAGTATCCTGCTTTCGCAAAAGGAATCCATTCAGCTCCGTCAAAGTCCGGGAATAGTTCGAGCTCGGCATATTCCTCACCACTCATATTCCGGAGTTTTCCCAGCACAGAACCCGTCAGAGCCAGAAGCTCCGTTTCCTCCGCGCCGAGATAGCCGCGCATCTGCGTCAGTTCCGCAATCAGACCCTCCCGCGTCCGATATTGTAAATGCACATCAGGTTGATTTCATCGTTGGTAAATATATCATCGCTCCATTTCCGCGCCTCTGTCGGGCACTGCTTTTTTCTGTTCCCGGCTGACCGGTTGGTTTCGGAGTTGCTCCACGACGGACTTTTTCTTTTCGTCATGCTCCCGCCGCCGTCCTCGATCATGTAAACGGTGAGGTCCTGCCCAAAAAGTTCCAGCGCCCGATCTTTGGAGAGAGGCAGCAGGTCGCCGTCCAGATACCCGCAGGCTTCCAGATCAGCCACGGTCAATTCCGAATCCGGCATGGGGTATTCATCGAGTGCTTGTGCCGGGGTGTCCGGCAACATATCGACCGTTTTTGGCGGGTCAGGCCGCACGAAAGCTGTGTCCGCGCCTTTTTCCGGTGTAGGTTCCAAAGATTCCGATACGGGTGTGATCTGTGTTTCCGGCACAACGGCCTGCACGGGTTCGGATATATCCTGTTCCAGCGTGGTTTGTTCCGACTCTGTCAGGTCAATGCCGCGTTCCTTGACGATCTCGGCAAAATTGCGGTCAATGTCGGAAATCAGGCCGGAAGCGGTCTTGTTGATCGTTTCCAGAGACGCCCGCAGTTCTGGCAATTCCTTGTCCTTGCTCCATGAAGCGATATAACCGAAGCTGTTTTCGCTGGTCTGGATGCCGTAATATTTGCAGACGGCGTAGGAAACGCTCTCGGCCTCCACTTCCTCGGTGTGCCGGTCTTTCGGCTTGGGCGGCTCTGCGGTTTCGTCGCCCTGCGCGGCGGCAAGCCGTGCCTGTTCGTAATTGTGCAGCGTGGCGTGAGTGATTTCGTGGACGGCGGCGGAGACGGTCTGCACCTCGCTCATGCCCGACCGAATGGCGATACGCTGGTCTTTTTCGCTGAAATAACCGTCCGTACTCGATTCCATCCCCCAAAAAGCAAACGGGACGGGGGACGAGCGCCGCAGCGCCTCTATGAAAATCTCATATTGTTTTACATTCCCCGTGAGGTCGTTGGCCAACGTCGGCAAAGGTTTCCCATCGGTTTGCGAAACGTCAAACACGGAAACTACTTTGTACATGGAGATTTTGATTTCCTTTTCCTCCATGATGACCCTGCCGTCCGCGTCCAGCATGGGAATTTTGGTGCCGGGGTCGAGCTTTTCTTCCTCAATTTTCTTTTTGAACGGTGTGGGCGCGATGATTTTAATGCCTTTTTCGCCACGCATCACGTTTCGGCTGAACTGATCGCGCCATTTATTAAAGCCCGCAACCAAAGTTGCGTCGGGTTTCTGCATGTAGATGAGCATGGTATTGCTGACAGAGTAGCGGTGAAACCGGGACATGGTGCGGAAGTACTGCGCGTATCGGTCGCTCTGAAACAGGTTTTGGATTTCCTGCTCAATGCTGTCAGTGATTTCTTTTAACCTTTCCTTGCCCTTTTCAGCCATTACTTGGCTCCTTTCACGAAACGATCAAAAAATATGCCCCTGCACAGGCCGGAAGGTCAGCCTATGCAGGGGCATGCTCACAATTTATTTTCGGAATGTACGTTCCTGTCCTTTGCCGGAAAATTCGAGCATGAAATTCACATATTTTCCGCCCGTGTCGGCAAGGAGCACCGTCGCGTCGTAGCTATTCCTGGTCTTTTGGGAATAGAGGCCGGTTATGCTCACCTGTCCGTCTTTGAGCAGGGCGGCAGCAATTTTTCTCGTCAGCGCCTTTTTCTTGGCGGAGAAAAAGCGGTCGTTCTTCCGGAGGGAAAAGCCGCAGGGCAGGGTATCTTTGTACCCGGAGCAATATAAGCTCTTTTTTCCTTCGTAGACCGGCTTGCCGCAGCGCGGGCATATGCCGATTGCTTCCCGATCCGAATGGAACAGGTTTTGCCCCGGTTTCAGCGTGGAAGCGTTTTTGATGAGGCCGTTTGTTAGCTTTATAATGCCACCCATAAAGCCGGAAGCCGAAAGCTCCCCGTGTTCCACCTGCTGGAGCTTTGCTTCCCACTCGGCGGTAACGCACGGCTCACCTACAGCACAGAGCAACCGCGCGGCGATCAGGGAGAGAATGCTTGTCTCGCCGGTCGGCAGACCGGAAAGATCGGTTCCGGCGAGCGTCCTTGTCAGAATGATTACGTGGTGGTCGGAAACCTTGCTGCTGTCGATGACGCGCTCTGCATGAACGGGCGGATTCTCCACAAACGGAAACGAGGTGCAAACAGTTTTTACAAGTTCCGGTATAGCATCCTGCATATCGTCGGTCAGGTACTTGCTGTCGGTACGGGGATAGGTGACGAGCTTCTTTTCATAGAGGCTTTGGATATAGTCGAGGGTCTGCTGGGCCGTATATCCCAATATCCGGTTGGCATCCCGCTGGAGGGTCGTCAGATCGTAGAGCTTCGGCGGCTGTGCGGTCTTTTCCTGCCGCGTTATGCTCTGAACAACAGCCGCTTTTCCCGCGCAGGCTGTGCAGATTGCTTCGGTGGCGCAGACAAGGCCGTCCACCCGTTTGTCCGACATGAGGCCGGAGAGAATTTCAAACTGTTTTCCCTTATCGGCGGATACAACGTATTTCCAGTTTTCCGGAATAATGGGCAGATCGTTCAAAACCCATTTGGCATAGTGTGGGTCGTATGCGTCGGCGGAAGCGAGCTCGACAAGGTGCCCAAAGCACCAGGAGATGATATAGCCGTTGCCTACAAGACAGCCGTCTTCCCGGCTGGTGGCCCCGAGCACTTTGGCGATGGATTGGGCCACGCTCGGCTTTTCCGCAATCACAAGTTTCAATTAAGTCAGTCCTCCTTTATACTGCTTGTTTTAGAATCAATATCAGAGTAAAATGGACATAAGAAAAAGTCGGTTGCCGGAAGCAATCAGCTTTGAGCCTGTTAAAAAGGGTCTGCCTGTTTGGACATACTTCATATAACGAGGAAAATCGAATGAAAAAAATATTTGATTTACTGTGCGCCGAAAGAGATTGACCGTGATTTAAGCAAACATGAGCTGGCAGGAGTGGAATACGGTGCGGACATTGATGCGACCGCAGACACCATCATCCGGGCGGTGACGGACGATTTATCCGGGAATCCGGAATATGCCGGTTGTGAGGTGTTGACTTATGCCCCGGAGCCGATGGAAACGTCGAAAAGGACGCGGCGGTATCAGTATTATGTGACCGGCGTTGTGTCACCGGTTTCCACAAAAGAGAATATACTGGTCAATTACGGTATCATTGAACGTGAAGAAATGTAATTTTCCATTAACATGGAAATCAGTTTAGAATTTATATAAAAAGGAAGGAAGACTATCATGAGAAAAGACTTTGGAGCAAAACCCATAACCTATCCACAGCCTGTGCTTATTATTGCTGCTTACGGAGAGGACGGAATCCCTGATGCCATGGAAGCAGCCTGGGGCGGAATCAGCAATGAAAAGGAAATATCCATATGCATCAGTGCCGGGCATAAGACGACGAGGAACATTCTTTCAAGGGGGGCATTTACCGTCAGTATGGCGGATGTTGAACATGTGGTGGAATGCGACTACCTTGGAATTGTCTCGGCAAATGATGTGCCTGATAAATTTGCGAGAGCTGGCTTCCATGCCACCAGGAGCAAATTTGTGGACGCGCCGCTCATTGACGAGCTGCCTATGGCGGTTGAGTGCAAGCTAATCAACTATGATAAGCAGTCCTGCCGTCTGGTGGGCGAAATTGTCAATGTCTGCGCAGATGAAGGGGTGCTGAATGCAGAGGGAAAAATTGATCCGGCAAAGTTGCGCCCCATCACCCTCGATCCAATGAACAGCGCATATCTGGTTGTTGGAGAAAAAGTTGGCAATGCGTTTCAAGATGGCAGGAAATTAAAATAACTGTCACAAATAAATTTCAATTTGCGCATAGTGGAAACAGACTGTTCATGAAGACAGCCCGCCGTTCATCCGAGCGGCGGGCCATTTCTTGCTGCTTTTACTGTCCTTATGTTTTCCTCAAAAAATTTACGCCAGCAGGTTCCGAGGCAGATGCCGTCCGGTGCAAAATTGCACCCCCGGCAGGGATGGCCGGGGGGAAGGGGCTCCGATTCCGGCCTGATTTCCGCAGGTGCTGTCATCATCCGTTCATAGGGGCTGTTTGTGAAATACATTTCATTCATCCCCGTTCCCGTCGCTGTCGTCTTTGTATCTTTCGTTTTCGTCGGGTATATCGGCTTCCGTATCTGGTGACTTTTCTTCCGCTTCTTCCACATCATCTTCCGTGTCGCTTTTCGCCGGTTGCCCGGTTCTGCTCCACAAGGCCGTCGCGGGTCATTTTCTGCGTGACCTTTTCCCGCGCCTTCCATGCGTCACTGCCCATATCCCGCCGCCTCGGCTTTTTCCGGTTTGGTGGTCATGATCCGGTAAAGCTCCGTATCTTTCGGAAAATGATCGACAAACGGCAGAATGGTGTTCCCGTAAAACAAAAGGCCCTCCCCGGCATTGGAGTGGGTTACATAGGAAAGCTGATGCTGGGAGATGCCGAGCTGTTTAGCGAGAATCTGCCGGTCGCCCGCCGCCTGATTGAGCATCAGGATGAAATCGCTGTTTTCAAAGATATTCTCGATCTCCCGGGAGGCCAGGAGATCCTTTACGTTCTGTGTCATGCCGGTTGGGATGCCGCCCCATTTGCGGAACCGCTTCCAGATTTCCACCGAGTAGGCGGCAGTCTGTTCCTCTTTCAAAAGCAGATGGAATTCGTCACAGTAGAACCGCGTCGTCCGGTGGGCGGCGCGGTTGACGGTAACGCGGTTCCAGACCTGATCCTGCACGATGAGCATCCCGATTTTTTTGAGCTGCTTGCCGAGTTCCTTGATGTTATAGCAGACAAGCCGGTTGCTGAGGTTGACATTGGTGCGGTGGTTGAAGACGTTCAGGGAACCGGTAACGTAGATTTCAAGGGCTGTGGCGATGCGTTTGGCTTCCGGTTCGGCCTGCCGCCGCAGTTCGTTGTACAAATCTTCAAGAATCGGCATATTCTTCGGGCACGGGTCGTTGAGGTAATTCCGGTACACCAGCCTGACGCAGCGGTCAATGATCGTTTTTTCCACCGGCTGCAAGCCCTCCTTGACGCCGACGATCAGTTCACAGAGCGAAAGGATAAAATCCGACTTCAAGGATAGAGAGTTTTCTTCTTCGGAGTAGTTGAGATTGATGTCCATGGGATTGATGTAATCGGTAGACGCGGGAGATATTTTGATGATCTGCCCGTGCAGGCGCTCAATCAGCGGGCCGTATTCGGCCTCCGGGTCACAGACGATGATGTCGTCGTCCGTAATGAGAAATGCGTTGACAATCTCACGCTTGGCGGCGAAACTTTTGCCGCTGCCCGGTGTGCCGAGGAACAGGCCGTTCGGGTTTTTAAGGCGCTTCCGGTCCACCATGATGAGGTTGTTGGACAGGGCGTTCAGCCCGCAGTACAGCGCCTTACGCCCGGTCCGGAACAGCTCCTGCGTGGTAAACGGGATAAAAATAGCGGTGCTTGATGTGGTCAGGCGCCCCGCTGGATCTCAATCTGGTTAATCCCGATGGGAAGCGAAGACATGAATCCCTGCTCCTGCTGGTAATCCAGACGTTTCAGAGCGCAGTTGTATTTCTGCGCAACCCCCGCAACCTGAAAAATGCTGTTTTCGAGAGCCTGCTTCGTTTTTGCCGTATTGGCCACAAGAATCGTAACGAGAAACATGCGCTCGTTGCGGGACTGTAATCTTCCAGCAGGGAATGGGCTTCTTTCCCGTAGGTCACGAGGTCTGGCGGAAGGACGTCCATGTCGTACCCGGCGCGCACGGCTTTTTTCTGTTCCTCGATCCGCATCTTCTCAAGGTCGGACAGTTTGTGTTTGATCCGCTTGATGACGTCCGACTGGTCGATGGACTGGATGTGGAGGTTGACTGTAATCGGGATTTCCATGTCGAGCAGGTCGGCCAGCATCCGGTCGGTTAGCTCCGGCGCGAAGATCTGGATGAACGACGCAGCGCCACAGGTTTCCCCGACGCGGAAAGTTCGTTTATCCCGAAAACAGAAAGAAGTGGGCGCGATGAAGTCCTTGCTGGTCAGGCCGGTTTTCCACGTCATGTCCCACGCAAAATGCAGCTTTTTCTGCCCGTCCGGGTGAAGCGAACCGTGCAGCACTTCCAACCGTTCGTACCCGGTGAGGGAACGGGCCGTAACCCCATCACCTTGAAATTCGTGAGGACGTCGGCCTCGATGCGTTCGAGCCTTGGCCGCGCGGCTTTCAGGCTGTCCGCCTCAACGCCGAACGTAATGTATTTTTCCCGGACAAGCCCGTTGTTGCCTTTGGCGAGCTGGCTCTTGAGCATGTCCGCGTATTTCTTCCGGATACTGTCGTATTCGTCGCCCCTCTGCGGGATGTCGATGAATTTCTGGAAATCCGTCAGGTTGCCACGCCGGTTAATGAAGGAAAGCTGCACATGAATGGAAGAATCGAAGTAGTTGAGAAAATCGCAGTATTCCTCAAAAATCTGGTTTTTGTCTTCGTTCTGCGCAAGCTGGTAGTTGATGTCATCAAAGGCGAGCGTTTTAGTGTAGAACCGGTCGATTACCTGACAGATGCCGTCACGGAACATTTCCCGGTACGGGATGGACTGTTGGGGCCGAGCGCGGGACTCTGCCGTCCCGTCAGGTTCAGGGCCACCTTGGTTTTGACTTTGCTTAAATCTTTAGGGACATTGACGTAGGGTAATTTCTACCCGCCTCTCTTTCTTCCAGTGTCTATCTTGACTGTTCAGACCGGCGAGAAGTTTCCATGGCAGGCTGGCTTTTTACCCTGCCGGTGTTTTCCCGGAGCCGGTCGGTTACGGATGCTTTTTCCGGTGTGCACTGTGCAGCGTCCAGTGTCGCCTGCATTTTTTCAATCGCGGTTTCATACCCTTCCACCACAGCGTCGGTAAGCTGCTTCCGAAAATCCGCCGTAACAGGTTTGCAGACGTCGTGCCATTTCCCGTTCGCGTCCTGCAAAGACGGCATGTTGATGTAAAGGCCGTGCGCTCCGGAGCAGACCCGGATTCCGTCCACGACAAAGCAGTTGTTGATCGTAACGCTGGCATATCCGATCAGGTTTTCCCTTTCTCGCACGTCAGTGCGCGGTAAAGATCGATTTTGCGAGGCTTCCGGTCTTAAAAAGCGTAAAGCACAGCAGTACCGTGTAGCCCATGCAAGTCCAGATTGCCTTGCTGATATCCGTGCTCACGCTGATGCTTTTTACCAGAACGGCGTAAATCGCTACACAGACGATGATGAGAAAGCCCTGAAATCCCAGCGCAAACAGGGAGCGCAGATAATTCTGGCCCATGCCGCCCGATTCCCGGTTCAGCATTGTCGCCATCGGGATCGGTGCGATGGATGTGGCTAAATAGATCTCAACCATTCTCCCGTACACGATAATGAAAATGCAAATCGTGAGTGCCCACATGGTAAAGCCCACGAAAATGCTCTGGAACCACAGCCCGAACAGAGGGCCGAGGTCCATCGTCATGAGTCGCGTCTGAAGGTTTGCCGTGACGGAACTGATGTCGATGGATGTGTCGGAAACGATGATTCCCGCCGCGCTGTTGACCACACTCTGCGCCACGTCGAATATGCCCATGACGATATTCCATGTGTTGGTCACAATGAGAATGGCGCAGGCTGTTTTGAATATCCATTTAAAGAAAACGGCTGTTTCGATGTCGTGAAAATTGTTTTTGTCGGTGATAATCTGAATCAGCTTCAGCGTCATGACGAACGCGAGAATCAGGCCCGCGATGGGCATCATGACGTTTTCGGACAGGGTTCGGATCATATTGTAAATGCCGGTGTTCCATGCCTGCGGCGTCGTTCCCACCTGAGAGGCGATCTGCCCGACCTGACTGTTTACGTTGTCGAACATGCCGGACAGGTTGTTCATGATGCCGCCGACGAGTATTTCTTTCAGCCATTCGGTAATCTGCTGCTTGATGAAATCCAAACGGCATCACCTTCCTTTAACACAAGTTCAAAGAGTTTCGTTCTGTTTTATATTTGCTATTGACAAAAATGTAAAGCAAGCTATACTATATATGTAAAGCGTACTTTACGTTGTGAGGGATTTAATTATGAAAAATCGCATTCAGAAACTACGCAAGGAAAACCGCATTACGCAGGAGGAACTGGCAACGCGATGCAAAGTCACCCGACAAACCATTATTTCTTTGGAAAACGGAAAATATAATCCATCTATATTTTTGGCTCAAAAAATTGCTAAGGTCTTCGGGTTGACGATTGAACAGGTCTTTATTTTTGAGGAGGAAGAACAATGAAATATGTAAAAAGGCAGATATTATTCTTCATAGGATACCTTGTTATAGGCGCACTGCTTGTTGTTGCAGTCTTGCTATGGTCTCCTGCGCAACAGCGGGAAGGTATTTTAACGGGAATTGTTAGTGGCTTTTTGGTCACCGGTGTAGGAGGACTTATTCTCAGTACTCGCCTCCTGAAAAATCCACAAAAAGCGGAGCAGGCTGAAATAATGAAAACAGAGGAACGCACGCAATTTCTAAGGATGAGAACTCAATCTACTGTCCATTCAGTAACGATTATGATTGTATGTGCGGGGACGTTCGTATCGCTGATATGTGGATATAGGGATATCACCCTGACACTTTCTGCACTGCTGATAATCGAGGTCATTCTTTACATATGCTTCGGTACGTATTACGCAAAGAAATATTAGACACTCTCTGAATTTAGTTATTCATCAAGGGGGGAACAGACTTTTCAGCCTGTTCCCTTTTGCTTTCGTACGGATTGTTTTTTGCGTCGGCATCAACCAAACAAACCGGAGAGCAGCGGAACCAGCGTAATACCGATCAGAGCCACACCGCCGCCCGCCATGAGCTGTTTAATGCCCTGCCCATTTGCTCCCGGATTGTCGTTCCCGTACCCTTCCATCAGGTTGATGGCACCCCATGCTGCAAGATCCGCGCCGAGGGCTATGACCAGCATTTCAGCGTACTGATTGCAGAAGAGAAAAATTTCATAAACATACCTCCTTTTAGAATTATAGAGTTGATAGCGTTCTATATATGAAAAGGCCGCCGTTATCCGGCAACCTTGTTGTCATCGGACGGCGTGTCGTCTTCAAATTCGTAGACATCATAAACGTCGTCCGGCTTTACTTTTAATCGGGTGTCCAGAAACTTTTCGATGTCAAAAGCGTTCCGTTTGTCATAATCGGCAAGATATTTGTAGTTCGGATGTTTTGTGATGTCGTACTTGTCGGAGAGGAACGGCCTCACGCCTCGAAGCTGAAGGATGCACTTGCTTCCATCCAGCACGGCAAGCTCGTCCATGGACATAAGGCTTTTCCCTGCTTTTTGATAATTGATGCCATAGCTTCTCTGTGTACCATGCATATCGCTTTCATTGAACAGATTAATGGTTTCCTTGCCGAGCACTTCGGACAGATCTTTCAGCGTAGTCTTTTCCTTGCCGCCAAGGAAAAGAGCACTGTTGCAGTTCCCGATAACGGTGTCCATATTGTCTTTGTAGATGACCTTGAACTGCGACGTGCTTGCAGGACGATACAGGCTGAAATTTCCCTGCTGCGTATGGTGGCGATCAGCTTTTCAAACTTCGGGATCTGCCCGATATTGGAGAATTCGTCGAGCAGGCAGCGTACATGAACCGGTAGCCATCCTCCGTATACGTCGTCCGCCTTGTCGCAGATCAGGTTGAATAACTGGGAGTACATCATGGCAACTAAAAAATTGAACGTGTCGTCCGTATCTGAAATAATCACGAACAGTGCCGTTTTGCGGTCGCCCAGCGTGTCCAGTTCCATCTCGCCATAAGAAGTCAGGTCGCGGACTTCCTGAATATCGAAGGGAGCTAACCTCGCGCCGCAGGAAATAAGGATGCTTTTGGCGGTATTGCCAGAGACGAATTGTCAAGGATTTTTTCATCAAAAAATAAAAGCCCTGCAACGGTGATAACCGTTACAAAGCTTTTGAAAAATATTCTTTCTAGCCTGCTAAAAGGAAAGATAGGTTTTAAAAGAAGTCTATGCTATAGTTACATCAATACTCTTAAGTAATGCCTTGTATTGTTCAGAATCTGTTTTTAACAAGTCAATAATTTTTTTTGCAACAGGTATAGTTTCGGGGTCTATCTCTACTTTTTGACTTTGTTCAAGTGATGGACCATGAGAATCTTCATTTAGCATTCTGTCAATAAGTATTGGCGGCACATCGTCAGGTGCGAAAAAGCGCTTAAGTTTTGGCAATAGTTCTTCAGTATCGTCTGGATATTTGAAATACAAATACATCTCAAGAAATTTTCTTGCATTATTACCAAAGCTATAAAGCATATCATAGTTTTCATCTGTAACGGTTGTACATACTGAACAACGATATATAATTGAAAATAAATAGTTGAACTCTGTTGCGTTATTTTGCAAATATGATGGCAATTTTTTTAATGTTGATACTGTCCCGACCCTTTCGATAAGAAAATATTGTTTAGGGACAGATACTAGTTTACCAGATGTATTTGGTTGATACGAATTAAGCCTTTTTAAATATTTCAAAAAATCTAAATTATGTGTAGAGATAAAGAGTTGTTCAAAATTTCCTGTTTTTGCAATCTTGGCAACTATAAGGCTATATACAAAAAATACATGATTGCTATCTAAACTTGAGATTGGGTCATCAATCCAGATAATAGGCTTTTTCCCCGCAGTATCTGTATCATCAAGTTTAGCCATAAAATAGCAAAAAGCAATTAAGCTGCATTCACCCTCGCTTAGATTGTAAGCTGGTTTCCCATTACGCATGATTTGAAAGCGTACTGTTTTATCTCCATCGTTAGCTTTCTCAGCCTCTAAAGTAACAAAATGATTTCCAAAGTAATCATTAAGGTAATCGTTAACGTGCTGCGCTCCCTTTTCTTCATCATTTAACTGATGACGTTTTCCATTTAGCTCATCTATTTTAGCACTAAGAGTTTTCAACACTTCATCCGCATTGTTTTTCGCATTTCTGGCAGTGGTAGTTAAATCTGAAATCATTTTTGCCTGTGACGTATAATCAATAGTCTGGCAAAAATCAGCGACTGCTTGAAGACGAAGCTTTTTTTGAGCCATAACTTTTTCTTTATTGAGATGGCTTGAATACTCGTTATTTGCTTTAATAGTTTGATTGAAGTTAGAAACTAATTGGGAAATGGTGCATGGATTATAATTGGGCCGATTAAATGTAATTGGTATAGTAATATTGGCTTTTCTTTGTAGAAGTTGTTTAGATACAAGCTCTAAAGCTTTTTCATATTCTTCAATTTCCTTTGCCCTTGTTTCAATAAAAGCCACGAATATATCAACATATTTGGAGTAAAAATTTTCCGATTTTATAGTAAACGGCTTTTTTAAGGACTCTTTTTCATCACTAATTTTGTTTACCAAAGCATCTATATCATTACTAAGTTCTTGTGATTCTTCATCGAAGTGGGCATGAATTATTGCCCAACGTTCATCAGAAATTGTATTTCCACAAAAGGCACAGGTCTTTTTGCCTTTCAATAACTTGGAGCCTCGTTCTACCCATTCATTAAGGGCTGCATCGCGTAAAAGTTCTTGTATCTTATTTGAGACACCAATTTTACGCGATAAAAGTTCTTCTGCCACTTGGCAAAAAGAAGTTAACTGTAGTTTTGGAACCGAAAGCTCAGGTGTTACTGGCTTTATTTGCTCAAAAAGAGTTTGCTCGAGACCTTTAGCTTCCTCTGCCGAAATTCCCACATAAGAAGTATTTGTTACTGTGGCAATATCTTGTTGCATCTTGGTAATATTATAGTTTTGATCCCCATACTTATCAGCATGATATTTGATGCCGATCGTTCTATCTGTGGCTTTTGCTGAAAGCTTATTATCCAAAGCTGTTTGTGCGTTCTTCAAATTTGTTTGAGATTGTTCCGATTTAGTGTTCTTTTCTTTAAAGCTTTTATAAAGACCAGTTTCCTGGTTCTCTTCATTAGATCCAATTTCAGCTTCGAGTGTTCTAATTTCCTCTTCAATTTTTGCATTATCTGCACCTAAAATGGCAAAAGGAGCGATTTCACCATTTGGGTCAAGCAGAAAGCGAAGATTAGTTCGTATAAAGTCTTCATTAAACACTCTGATAGGCGTAGAAACTGTATTAATAGTATCTTGCGTTATTGTGGTACCATCATCATCAACGACTTCAAATTGAGGGTTGTCATATTTATCAGGTAAAGAATGATTTTCTATTGATTGAAATATCTTAGAAAGAGTGGTTTTCCCAGAATAATTTCTTCCATATAGAATATTAATTTTGCCAAAACTGATAGGATGGCCATTTTTATCAAGGACACATTTATCCCATTCAAACTTATTGAAAACGGCTAGATTATCAATTTTACTAATTTTCTTTATCATTGCCAACCTCCATCTACCTATAAAAGGTGACAAGAACAACCATTCCAACAAAATTCGCCTTGATTTCCTATTTAATATTAATAATAGCACCATAGTTCCCCAATGTCACGCTATGCGTATAGCGAAATATCAAAGACATTTTTATTGAAAATCTAATATCACATTCGGATGATCTCGTTGCGGAGCATCCGCTTAATTTTGTCGCTCATGGTTTCCCGGCTGGTGGTACTGAAGTGGATTTTCACTCGATAGGTGGTTTTCCCGATTTTCTTCACAAGTACGGAGAGCTCGTCTCCATGCGCAGCAAGAGAGACTGCATTGTTGGTAGTGCCGATTTTGATAACCTCTTCATTGCTCATCAAAAACTCCTTTTCCATAGTAGCCTTTCATTTTTGCCCGTTTTGAATGGTAGCGGGGACATTCAACAATTCTAGCCCGGAAACTCTGTTTACAGTCGTAAACACATTTCCGGCAAAGTGAATTGTTGGTTATACGGTCTCGTTGGTTTAAGAAAAACTGCCATTCCAGTTTGCGCTTCGTGCTCATTCTTGACATGAAAACCTTTCCTTTCGCCGTTGCGGACGGATAGATGGATTTTCTGTAGTTTCTCGGTGCTGTTTTCAGGGAAAACCGGCCATGTAAGCCCAATCTGTCAAACGGTATGTTATGGGATAGGGATAAGACAAGCAGATATAAATGTTGTGTTCCGGTATCGTTTTAGGACGTTTCTTACTGCTCACTGCTCATCATGCGTCCACAATCTCAGGGTTTATCCGGCTAGGCAAGTTTGGAAGCAGCCTTAGAATTTTCTTTGGAATGATGTTAAATATTACGTTGAATTTTACGAATAATAAGAGTATATTATAGTTTAGGAGGTGTTTTGGATGCCAAATATCAAACCTGTGTCCGATCTGCGTAACTATAACGAAGTTTTGCGTGGAATTGCGTTTGGTGAGCCGGTCTACCTAACGAAAAATGGCCGGGGACGTTATGCAATTGTGGACATTGAAGAATATGAAAAGCTGAAAGCCTCGCTGAAACTCCTGTCCCAGCTTGCTAAAGGAGAACAGTCCGGAAAAGAAAAGGGCTGGATGAACATGGAGCAGGTGGAGGCACTTTTGGAGCAGGAAAATGGCTAAGCTGTGCGTTTCGCCGGAGGCAGTAAATGACCTGCGGGAAATCCAGAAGTATATCGCTGCTCAGTTGGACGCGCCGGTCGCTGCCCAAAAGTTGGTTTCCCGAATTCTAAAATCCATGCGTGGGCTGGCAGACTTTCCTGAAAGTGGCCAGAACCTGTCCTCCATACTGAATATCGAAACCGACTATCGTTTTCAGGTTTGTGGGAATTATCTAATCTTTTACAAGGTGGAGAAGCAAACCGTGTTTATCGTCCGCATTCTATACGGTAAACGCAATTACCTGAAACTGTTGTTCGGGGAACAGCCACCGCAGACATCCGACAACTGAATCCAACAAACCGCAAACAGCGCCGTATGGGGAAACCTGTACGGCGTTTTTATCGTTCCGGTTCCTTCATCTGATTTCGAGACTTCTCCGACCGGGTAAACTCGTCAGCGGTCTTGCGGATTTTCTCCACGGCCTGAATATCCGTGCGCATAGTTTTCATCTGTTGATACAGTGTGCTGTTTTGGGCGGTAAGACGTTCTACTTCGGCATGCCAATGTTTCGGAGCAATCTTCTCACCTGATACTTTCAATTCATCCAAATACCGGACGGCAGCGTCATACAAGGCAAGTTCCACACTGTGCGCGTCGAGGTCATACTCCTTCCGGCACTTCGCGCCCCATTCGCCATTTTCTTTCAGCGGACGGAGAGTGAGCATGATATGCGCGTGAGGATTGCCGTCGCCTTTGTCGTGGATGGAAAAGTCCGCACACATTCCCGATGAAACAAAAATGTCTTTCACGTATTTTCGGACGAGCCGGATTTGTGAACTCCGGTCAATCTCAGCCGGAAGTGCGATTTCAACTTCGCGGGCAAGCTGGGCGTTACGGCTTTTCTCGGATTTTTCGACGCTGTTCCAAAGGGTGGAACGGTCGGAAAACTCCGGTGGGGCATGGGCTGGAAGAAGGATTTCGGAATAGACTACGCCGCCTTTTTTCGTATAATCGTGCGTGATGCCGTCCCATTCATTTGTAAGATTTTGTCCGCTGCGGTAAGCTGCGGCGGCAACAGCACTCCGGCCCTGACTGCGTTTGATGATTTTAATGCTGCAATGGTAGATTGCCGTTTTTTTCGGCCTCCTTTCGGTTGGATAGATAGGCATAACAAAACCTCACGCCGGGTCGGATTCTCCGCAGAGAATTCGATGCGGCATGAAGCTGTGCAAAAGGTTTGGGGAGCGCAGCTCCCAATCGCGTCCGAAGGACGCAACGGCCTCGCAGAGCGCACGGCACCCGTCAGGGTGTATAAGTGCGCCATTAGCATAATTACACTAATGGAACGGGCCGGCAGTTTAGCGCCTCTGCTTCAAAAATGCTTGGATCTGTTCGCCCGACATGGGGACGATTTCGGGGAACACACTTTCCAAAATGGACTCGCGCTCAATCAGACGGTACGCTCGTGCTTTGCGTTCCGTGTCGGCTTTCCGGTTCATTAGAACTTTCTGCCGGTTTTCAAGCTGGCGAATTTTCACTTGCACGGCATCCGGTTCCTGTTTGAATGTTGGCATATCGTTCTCATTTACTCCATCCATCTTTTCTTCTCAAAATACCGTCTAAGATTTCTCACACCTTTCCTCACGGAATCGCAAACGCCGCTGCTGTTTACGCCTTCGGCACGGGCAATGTCCACTTTCTTCATATTGAGAATGTAATGTGCATAAACCCGCCGCGCCTGAATGTGCGGTAGATGGTCAAGTACTTTATAAAGTTGTTGTATTGAAACCTTTTGCATAAGGATTTCTTCGGGCGACGGTTCCGTATGAAGAATGCTGTTTTCAATGCCGTCATTACGATCCAGAGAATAGTAGGCTTTGTGATACCAAGCCCGGTGGTGATAATTGTCTTCCTGCCGTTTTGCCAATAGAAAGGTTTCGGCAACTTCGTCGCTGACCTCGATAAAACAATCTTCATTGAGAAACGGATAATACTTACGCAGATTTATGGTGGACATTACGAAAGCCTCCAGACAGTGAATAAGGACAGACAGCTTGAAACTGCCTGTCCCTCTTGCATGTGATAAGGCGTAAAACCCTTCAACGGTTAGCCTGAAAATACGCTCCCGATCACAGTACATTTCACTTTTTTCCTAACCACTTCAATGCTTCTCATAATAGCAGACTTGGAACAGCCGCAGATGTTACCAATCTGGGAACATCTGAGCCTTTCTAATGCGTAAAGCAGAAAACGATAATGCTGTTTTGCCGTGCAGCTTTCCAGAGCCACCATGATTTCATGAAGGGTTTCCTTGCGGCAAAGCCAATTTTCCGGCGTTTCATAGTAACTGCTGCTACACTCATGGGTAATGATGTATTCGTCAAATTCACGCTTGTCCCAATGGCGGCGCTGTTCATGAAACAGGTTTTCGGTTTTGTGATCAGCCAAATCAAGATATTCTCCGACTTCGACAGGCACTTCCACGGTTACGTTCTGCCCGTAAGTTTTGATATGTACCTCCATGATTTTTTGTCCTTTCTGATTGATTTGAAAATTCAGAAAGGACAGCAGGAGGCGAACGACAACGGAATAAAAAGCCAGCTAAAGACAAAAAAATACCCGATGTGAGATCCAAAAGGGCAAGTGGCAACTGATACTTACTGTTGTTACAGATTGAAAAAAGGCCGAAATTATCCGTTGAATGATTTATGCTTTTTTGAGGCATCAATGTCGGATAGATAAAATCTGTTGTTCGCCGGTCACGCCCGACCGCTTTGAAGCGGCCAGCGAGATTCTAAAATGATTTGATTGGGCATAAAAAATTCTCCAAACCCATGAGCTTGGAGAATTCCTATTCAAAAGCAAGGCATGAAATTAATCCCGCCAACCCCGTGCTTTTTTGTTGGGTGGGTACTGCCTTTTTCAAATTTATATATAAAAAACCTGCCACAATGGGCAGAATTTTGCGCTTAAATCGGCGACAAGGCTGTCATTATGCGTTTGCACCTTGCCGCTGATTTAATCCAGATATACGAACCTTATTGTATCAATCCCAACTGGGGTTCTTTCCATAGTCCTCGCTTTTTTCCGTATCTCTGTGCGGGTACGTTCACAGGAATGTATTGCCTTTTTATAGCGGTCGTGAAGCTTTTCCTTGATGATTTTACAGAAGCTCATTAATTTGCGAAAGTGTCGGCATTGAAAGAATGGCCCCTCTTTTTGTTGTTACCAGTGAACCAGCCGCATTAGCAAATTTCATATAGGAATCAATGTCTTGAATTGTTAGATTCAAAAAGTTCTTTCCAGATTGAAGAATCGAATAAAGGATACCACCCAGAAAGGCATCACCGGCACCGGTCGTATCGATAGTTTTCACATCGAAAGTCGGCTGTTCTGCATAGTATTCACCAAATCTGACAGCAGAACCTTTGGCACCTAAAGTTACGAAGATAAGCTTAACGCCATACGTCTTGCTCAAATATTCTGTGCCATCGACCAAACTGTCCTTTCCAGAGAGTAACCGACATTCCTCGTCGGAAACTTTAAGTATATCTGCAAATTTTATGCCTTCTGATAAAACCGGGGCCGCGTCGCTGTCCCAAAGCAACGGACGAAAATTTGGGTCATATGAAATCAGCAACCCTCGCTTTTTGGCTTCAGCGGCAGCGGCTAATGTTGAGGAGCGTGATGGTTCATCTGTTAGAGAAACGCCTCCAAAGTGAAACACTTCTGCATGATCCAAAAGAGAAAAATCAATTTCTTGTTGCTGAAGCATTTTATCTGCACCGTGATTCCGAATAAAGCAAAAAGAACGATCTCCTTTTTTATCAAGCTCGACAAATGCAAGCGTCGTATTGTACCGCTTTGACAAGATTAAACCACTGGTATTGATTCCGACAAGATCGAATGTATTTTTTAAAGCGTGGCCAAACATATCATCTCCGACTTTGCCGATAAACGCCGTACTAATACCCAACTTTGCGAGAAAAGCCAAAACGTTTGCGGGTGCACCACCGGGATTCATTTCAAAGATCGGGTTGCCGTTTTCCGAATGGCCCATAGGCGTAAAATCGATTAGAGCTTCTCCAAGCGCAACTACTTTTGCCATATAGCATCCTCTTTTCTTTAAATTTTTATGAAGCCGAACAATCGCATTGGTTGCTGAAAAATAAACGGACTTATAAGGGAAACAAAACACCGAATTATTAGGCATCAAGACAAGACGTAGCTCAGGTTGAACCGCGTTCAATCAGTTTTACTGGCAAGACAGTACGCATTGGTACGATTTCGCCCTTAATTTCATTAATAATCAATTCCAGCGCATATTTGCTGATTTGCTCAATCGGCTGATAGATTGTAGTCAGCTTTGGTGTTGTAAGTTGTGCTATATTGGTATCATCATAACCTACCAGCTTAATATCGTCAGGAATTTTTAATCCGATCTCAGTGGCAACCTGAATAACCTGTGCAGCGATAATGTCGCTGCTAGCGAAAATCCCGTCAATATCAGGATGATTTTTAAAAAGAGCTTCGATCTCATCATAATATGACATCTTGGTAAATTGATTTTCACCGGTTGAAACAATAATAGGTTCTATGCTATTTCTTTTACAAATGTCTAAAAAGGCACTGCTGCGTTTATTAGCCATAAGATGAAGAGATGGGGAACCACTGATATGGGCTAATTTTTTGCAGCCTTTACTAATCAGATATTCTGTTGCAAGAACCCCTCCCTTATAGTTGTCGGAAGACACGCAAGGAATGTTGTCGCCCAAAATCCGGTCAATAGTTACAAGAGGGAATTCATCTTTGACAATGTCACTGATATCCATGTTGCGGCTTCCTAATATAATCCCATCGACCTTATTCCCTTTGAGCATTTTAAAGTACTCGATTTCTTTCTCTTTCTCGAAATAAGAATCGCACAGCATAATTTTGTACCCTATCTTCGAAGCATACAATTCCAAAGATTCGACAACTTTTCCAAAGTAGGGGTGAGTCACGAAAGGTACAATGACGCCGATGATTTTTGTATATTGCCTGAAAATTGATTTTGCAAGTTCATTAGGGACGTAATTAAGCTGCTTCATCGCAGTATTCACTTTTTCCCTTGTTTCATCGCTAATGTAACCCCTATTATTTAAGACCCTAGACACGGTACCGACAGAGAGACCGGCTAATTGGGCTACATCTTTAATGTTAGCCATATAATCCATCCTAACCTAATTCTAAAAATATGGTAAGTATTATTTTATCCATCTGGCTGTTTCAGCAAGACACTGAAATTTTTATCACCACAGTCTAGTAAGCAGACAGGCATTTCCTGCACATGTCAATATGTTTACATAATGGCTTTTGCAAGTGTCTATCAATTAAACGAAACTAATAACTGCCTAATACAGGCATATGCTGAATCATGAAATAACTAAACCACTATATAGTTTACCCCATTTTAAGTTCCAAAGCAAGACAATTATGAGTTTAAAGAAGAAATATCGCCCAATGCGATAACATATTAACATATTATATTTAGTTTTATGGCAATCATAATGCCTAATGTGCAATAACTTGCCTATATATTTTGCATAAAGCCACAAATTAATCATATATTATAAAAATTAATATGCAAAATGATGTATTAACATATTGACATATTCAAAAAGCAGCTGTAAAATAGTGGCAGTGATCCGTTAAAAATATTATTTTTTGGAAAGAGGTTAAAAATCATGAGAAAAATCCGTACGCTGGTATCAATTTTCACTGCGACTGCATTGATTTCTCTTACAGCCACAGGCTGCGCTCGAAATCCTGCATCCAGTTCTACTGCGGCAAATACCGCAGTTTCGTCGGCATCGACAGCTACGGCAGCATCAGGTGGGCCCGTTAACATCACCTTCTTCAACAGTAAACCGGAAATTGCCAACCAGCTTGAGACTGCAGTAAAAGCCTTTAACAGCGCCAATAAAGACGGCATTACTGTTACGGTTTCCAATCTTAACACAAGCAGCACGGTGGATGCGGTCCTGACAAGCAAATATGCGTCTGGAAGTCCATACACCATTAATATGGTGGATGCCCCAGAAATCGAAACATATGCCGATAAGGCAATGGATCTCTCAAATGAAGCATGGGTCAAAACCATAAATTCCAAGATGGTTGACACACTTAAGGTCGGTGGAAAAATAATGGCGTTCCCCTTTGCGGTTGAAGGCGATGGATTAATTTACAACAAAAACACAATTGAGAAAGCAACCGGAAAAAGCTTTGATCCAACACAAATTAAATCGCTTTCTGACTTGGAGAATCTATACAAACAAATTCAAGCGGGCGGCGTAACTCCTGTACAAATTTCTCACGATGATTGGTCATTGGCCAACCATTTTCTTACAACGGCAATTAATACGCAAAGCGACAGTGCAGCTTACATAAAAGGCCTAAAAAGCGGCAGCAATGATATTGCCAGCAATGAAACCTACCAAGGTCTGCTAAAAGTCTTTAATTTAAACATGAAATATAACATTTATAAATCGTCACCGATGTCATCCGACTATACCACAACGGACCCGACCAACATTGCTACGGGTAAAGTCGCGTTCTGGTTTAATGGCCAATGGACCATGTCAAACATTAAACAGTTTCTGACCGGCAGTCATGCAAAGGATGAATTCGGATTTTTGCCTCTGTTTGCCGACAGCGCCACATCAAAATCAATTTCGGCTGGCGTTACGAAGGCTATTTTCGTTGATAACACTAAGTCAACAGATGTTCAGAAAAAGGCAGCTAACAAATTCCTAAATTGGCTCGTCAATGATCCGGCTGGTCAGAAGGCACTTGTTACCGATATGGGGATTATTCCTGCATTTACAAATATTACACTGAAGCCTTCCGATGATCTTTCAAAATCCATTGCCAACTACATGAGCGCTGGAAACACAATTGCCTTTAACACGATTTCAGGGGATTTCTACAACAAAGTCGGTGCTTATTTGCAGCAGTATCTTGTGGGTAAAATGGATTCAGCCACGCTTTCCAAATCGATTGACGGCTATTTTAAATCATCCAAATAATCAGAGTTCCTATTTTGCGGTGTCAAGCAGGAGAATTCGATTCCCCTGCTTGGACTGCTTTAAAATTGCTTCATTCATGAAGCCTTTTTACCTCTTAGGGATAATGATTATTTAATTAGTGGTTATTGGATTATTCTATTTTTCCATATTGTAATCCAAATGAGGTGTCATATGAAACGAAACACGAAGAAATACAATTTGAAATTTTTTTTGATATTCGCACTTCCAACTTTATTAATTTTTATCCTTGTAATGGTAATACCGTTTTTTTACGGACTTTTAATGTCATTTACAAACACGAACGGCATGTCTAGGTTTTCATGGGTTGGATTCCAAAACTATATTACTGTTTTTAACGACAGCAGATTCTGGAATTCCTTTGGAGTTACAATCAAATATGTAATTGCATGCGTTATTTTGACAAACATTTTGGGCTTTGTAATCGCCTATCTTGTTACACGTGGTATAAAGGGTCAGAACTTTCTAAGGGCTGCGTTTTTCACACCGAATCTTTTGGGCGGCATTGTTCTGGGTCTGATTTGGAATTTTATTTTCCGACAGGTTCTCGTTAATGTAGGAACAAAACTTAATATTCCCATTTTCAAGGATACATGGCTTGCTGACCCTGATAAAGCGCTTTGGACGCTAATTATCGTAACAGTATGGCAATTGTCTGGTTATATGATGATAATTTATGTTGCGGGCTTTACCGGTATTTCCAAAGATGTATTGGAAGCCGCAGACATAGACGGCTGTAACAGCCTTCAGAAGATTGTAAAGATTGAAATGCCTTTAATGGTACCTTCTTTTGTAATTTGCATATTCCTGACACTCTCAAAATGCTTTATGGTTTATGACACGAACATTTCATTAACAAAGGGAGAACCTTTTGGTTCAACCGTCCTGATTTCATATAATATTTATCGTGAAGCGTTTAATAACCATAACTATGCAACGGGGCAAGCGGAAGCGTTCGTGCTGTTTATCATCATTGCAGTGCTTTCAATCGTTCAGGTCCACATTGGTAAGAAGATGGAGGTAGAACAATGAACGGCAGTAAGATACAAAGCAAAACAAGTAAAGTCGTTTCGTCAGTAATTTTATGGATCCTTCTTATTTTCTTTATTATGCCGTTTTTCATTGTGATTGTCGATTCTTTTAAAAGCAATGCCGAAATCATGGAAAACCCATTAAATTTGACTGCGCATCCCACTATTAACAATTTCGTTAAAGCATTTGTCCAGATGAATTACCCGTCTGCTTTTTTAAACACGTTCATTATAACACTTCTCAGCGTCCTGCTAATTACAATACTGTCTGCTATGACGGCATATTATATCGTACGTTGCAAAGGAAAAACGGGGTCTTTTATTTTTTATTCTCTAGTTGCCAGCATGATGCTCCCGTTCCAGGCCATTATGATTCCGCTGGTATCAATTTATGGTAATCTTGGTTTACTAAGCAACAGGCTGACCCTCGTTTTTATGTATATTGGATTTGGATGCGGAATGGCGGTATTCATTTTTCATGGTTTTATTAAAACAGGCATTCCAATTTCGCTGGAAGAGGCAGCCAAAATTGACGGAGCAACCTTGATGCAAACCTTTTTTATGATTGTATTACCTCTGTTGAAACCGGTTATTGCAACTATTGTAGTGCTTGACGTGCTCTGGATTTGGAACGATTACCTGCTTCCATCTCTTGTATTGACACAGCCATGGCAGTTAACGATGCCATTATCAACATATTCTTTTGCTGGCCAAATGTCAATTAATTTTGGACCATTGATCGCGTCACTTCTTTTAACAATTTTACCGGTGCTGATTATTTATGTTTTTCTGCAAAAATACATCATTGAAGGTATCGTAGCGGGAAGTGTTAAGATGTAATAGAACATAGAAAATAACCATTTACAGATAGAGGGAACACCATGAATTGGAAAAACAAAATTATGCTGATTACTTACCCGGATAGCATGGGAAAAAATATCAAGGATTTAAACTATGCATTGGAAACATATTTTAAAGGGGCAATTGGCGGCATACACATCCTCCCTTTTTTTCCATCATCTGCAGATCGGGGATTTGCACCGATTTGCTATGATAAAATAGATAAAAAGTTCGGAGACTGGACAGATATTGAATCTCTGGCTGAAAACTACTATCTAATGTATGATTTTATGATTAATCATATTTCACGACAGTCTGACTACTTTAAAGATTTTGTTATGAATAAGGATCGGTCCAAATATCGTGATATGTTCATTACCTATGGAAAGTTTTGGCCGAATGGTGAACCAACAGAAGAAGATATTAGTAGAATTTACAAGCGGAAACCCAAGGCTCCTTACGTTGACGTAACATTCCATGATGGAAGCAAGGAAAAAGTTTGGTGCACTTTCAGCGACGAGCAGATCGATTTGAATGTACATAGCGATATAACGAGAGATTTTATTAAGGATACCATATTAAGCTTTATAAAACATCATGCGTCGATTATTCGATTGGACGCATTTGCTTTTGCCATAAAAAAACGGGGAACAAATTGCTTTTTTGTTGAGCCCGAGATATGGCAGTTGCTGCATTATATTCAAGATATTGTTGACCCAAACGGTGAGGGGAAACACTTTGTTTTGCCGGAAATTCATGAACATTATACCATTCAGTTAAAACTTGCGCAAAACGGATTTTGGGTTTATGATTTTGCATTGCCAATGTTAATGCTCCATGCTATTTATTTAAAGAATGCTTCTCCGCTGAAGCGCTGGCTTAAAATATGCCCCCGAAAACAGTTTACAACTTTAGATACGCATGATGGAATCGGTGTCGTTGATGTTAAAGGCCTACTCAGCGATGAAGAAATCGAAAAGACCAAAGAGAATTTGTTTCAAAAAGGTGCAAACATTAAGAAAATATACAATACGGTTCTTTATAATAATCTTGATGTATATCAAATTAATTGCACTTATTATTCAGCCGTTGGGAACAATGACGACGCCTACCTTTTGGCACGGGCAGTACAATTTTTTGCGCCGGGAATACCGCAGGTCTATTATGTTGGATTGCTTGCCGGTGAAAATGATATTGAGCTGATGGAAACAACCAAAGTGGGTAGAAATATCAATCGACATGCATATACTTTGGATGAGATTGACCGTAATTCGAAAAGACCAATAGTTAAAAAACTAATAAAACTTATGCGCTTTCGAAATGAATATCAGGCTTTCAACGGTGATTGCGTTGTAGCTGAAACGCCAAAAGATATCATTGAAATCCACCGCAGTTTTAATCAATATGAAGCTGTTTTAAAAGCTGATCTGCAAAATTTAAAGTTCAATATAGTCTATAAAGATCAAAATGACATTATGCAGACATTGAACTTGTAATAAAATTTTTAATGCTTATTATTACAACTTTAAAACCAAGGTATCTAACTTTTTATCAAGTATGGATACCTTGATTTATTTTAGATCTGTTTTATTATGGATGCTATTTTGAGCCTTTTAAAAGCAAAATCGAGATGCACAATTCTATTTAATTGGGATAAAGAATAAAAAGAGCTAATTTTATACTTACTCATATGTACTTAAGTGATATTTTTACTGAGAGTAACTTGAGAGATATGGAGCCGTAAGCATAATATTTTGGGAAGATGTAGATTGTGCTTAAAAATATGAAAACAAACAAAGGCAGATTATTGACTGTAATAATGCTGTTTTCTTTAGTCATTTGTTTGGTAATGATAGGAATAAACTCCATTATGCTTTACAACACAGCGAAAGATGGTTTGAATACAAGTGCAAAATTATCTGCCGCTGCATATTCGTCTGCAACAGAAAATGCAATCAATACATACAAGTCGAAAGTAGAAAGTATGGCAATGGATAGACGTATTACATCAACTGCATCTGTTGAGGAATTACAAACGGTCCGTGAAGATTTGAAGCAAAAGTACAATTTTCAAGATGTTAATTTTGTCAACGACGATGGTACCTACTTTAACAATAAATCCGTTAATGTTTCCGACAGTGACTTTTTCAAGTCGGCTATGACTGGAAGAACATATATCTCAAGTCCTCAGATCAAGAAGACAGACGGTTTTGTCGTTTTAGATATCGCCGCTAAAATCAACAATGGATTGGGCTATAACGGAATTATATTTGCAGAATTGAGCAACGATGTGTTCAGTAAAATGAAGTACGTACTGTATGCTATGATCCTGATTTGCATATAGAGGCTTACAGCTTTGAAGGCGTAAAACAGAAATTTCCCAATCATTTTCACGATTACTATGTGATCGGATTTATTGAAAACGGAAAACGCCTTCTTGTCTGCAATGGCCGCGAATCTGTAATACAGCCTGGCGATATTCTGCTGTTCAATCCGGGTGATAACCATGCCTGCCAGCAGGTAAGCGAAGAAGCGCTGGATTACCGCTGCCTCAACATTCAGCCGGACGTGATGAAAAAAACGGCAATGGAGATTAAGGGAACCGCCAGCCTGCCCGTATTCCGTGAAAATGTGGCTTTCAACAGCAATCTTGCAGATTCCCTCCGTGAGCTGCACCGGATGATTGCCGACAAAAACCGGGACTTTAAAAAAGAGGAAATCTTTTATTTCCTGATGGAACAGCTGATCCAAGAGTATTCCGGGGTGCAGCCTTACGACAAAAGCGAGGAACCCTCTGCCGAAATACAGACGGTCTGCAGGTTTATTGAGGAACATTATGCTGAGACGATATCTCTGGATCAGTTTAGTTACCTTACGGGGCTCAGCAAATATCATCTTCTCCATTCATTTACAAAACAGAAGGGAATTTCGCCATACAGTTATCTGGAGGCGATCCGCATCGCCCATGCAAAGAAGCTGTTGGAGGAAGGTGAATCACCGGCTGATACAGCATTTGCAACAGGTTTTCACGACCAAAGCCATTTTACAAACTTCTTTAAAAAGTTCATTGGCCTGACCCCAAAGCAATACGGGATAATTTTTCAGGAAAAGCAGGAGAAATAAATCGTGAATCAGCAAGAAGCAAAATGCGTACTGGTGATGGATGAAAACCTTCCGACCGGTATTCTCGCAAATGCCGCTGCCATTTTGGGCATTACCCTGGGCAGGAAAATCCCCGAATGTGTCGGCGAAGACGTGCTGATGCATCGGGATGTATCCACAAGGGCATTGTTTCCATCCCCGTGCCTGTTTTGAAAGGCAATGCGGGCTTGATAAAAACATTGCGGGAAAAACTTTATTCGGAAGATTTCAGAGACCTTACTGTCGTGGATTTTTCGGACGTATCGCAAAGCTGCAATACTCTTACGATGTGTACATTCAAAAGGCAGGAACCACCAGAGAAGAGGATTACACCTACCGTGGAATCGCGATCTACTGGGCTAAAAAAAAGGTGAACAGACTGACAGGGAGCTTACCTTTGCTCCGCTGGAGCAAATCCTCTGCCAGACCTTATATGGCAGAGAATTTTTATAATATCAATGAGAGCTACGGGCCGGAGCGTTTCAACTCCTGTGACCCGAAAACCTGTAAGTAGGAAAGCAGATTCCATATTTTCGCTTCGGTGATCTGTTTATCGGTAACACGGGACATGGCTGTCATCCTGCTTCGCCATACAGATCGTGGTTGACGCACGCCGCGTAGTAATTGTTAATGTTGGATGGGGCCTGATACAGCGCGGTCAGAATATAGCTGCGGATATTGCGAATGGCAGTCGTGTTTTTGTCCAGGCATTCCAACACATATTCGATATGTCCGTCGTTTAGTTTCAGGAGGCGGCTTTTTACTGCTTCGGCCGGGAAATCCTCTTCTGCAATACGGATCGTCTTTCTTCGGCTGCAAAGCGTGTCGAGCATGATGTCCACGATCTCATCCAGCCGTTCCGAGTCGCACTTCTGTTTTAGAACATCGTAGGAGATGTTTTTCCTGATCACTTCCCGGTATGCTTCCATCGCATCCATCGGATCGGTTTCCGATTTCCGGTTAACCGGATTGATGGATGGATCAGTATCATTCCGTTCCGTATAACTCACGTAAGTATTACTCCTGTCCGTTTTTGGGAAATCAGCACTTCCGTTTTCCGGAAATGCAGACTTCCCATTTTCGGAAGTGCAGGGTTCCGATTCACTGGAAAAGCCGTCTTTCGGTCCTTCCGGTGGGGGATACGGTTCCTTTTCCTTCGTTTCAGACTTCCCATTTTCGGAAGTGTGGGGTTCCGGTTTTGTGGCAAAGTTTTTCACAAAGATTTTTGTCGGATGGCCCTGACCGACTTTCCGGCGTTCAATCAGCCCTGCACCGCTTTTTGTATCCAGTTCTGCGAACAGCCGCACGGCTTTTCCGTGGCCGCATCCGAGATATTCCATTGCATTCTCCAGCGTAAAATAGATAAACACATGGCCATTCTGGTCAATCCAGCCGTTTTTTACTGACAGGCCCATGCGGTCGAGCATCAAACCATACAAAATTTTGGCTTCCGCCGATAAATTGCGGAATCGCCTGTCTGTAAAGAGGCTTTTGGGAATCCGGTAGAAATTGAACTGTTCCGTTTCATTGGGGTAAAAGTGGTCCAGTCTGGTATCGATAGGCATATTGCATCCTCCTTTCCCGTAAAAAATCAGGCATGGCTTTTTTCCATGCCTGCCTTAATATCCAATGTCAAAATTCAGTGTCAACTTATGGGAAACGGTTCGCGCGCTCGCCCAAGCCAAACCAAATTTGGCGGTAAGCGCCAGATTTCCCGACGCTCCGTTTGCGCCGAGCGTTCCCAACGGGACTTCAGACGCAAGATTGCACGTATAAACAGGTGTCGTTCGGTCAACCGCCATCCAGCCCGAACTGACTGTTTTGCTGATTCCTACGCCGAGCGCGATTCCGCTTCCGGTCTGTGCCGCCGTCAGACTGTTACAGTCCGAATAGGACGTAGGGGCGACGTCACCGATGCCGAAAATTGCTTTCAGGCCCGCGACGGAAACCTTTATAGGGAAAGTGGAATGGTTGGTAATCGGAATGTCCGGCGCTGTGAACGGCGTACTGCTATTCGGGTCGATAGAATAGCCGATACTGACCGGATGCGTCACGGAAACGAGCTCATCCGTATGATAGTGGGTGACAGCCGAAATGTTTCCGGCCTTGTCCACGGCGGCGATATGGATGTAAAATTTGCTGCCGGACGGGCGAGAAAAAGTATAGCTGTCCGATGTGGTCGTAATGCTACCGTCCGGAACGGTATCGGGGGTTGTTGTCCACCACGATAGAGTAACCTTTCATCCCGGTTTTCAATGAAGTGGAAACAACAGGGGAGTCGTATTTCGTACCGTCGTTTTGTCCGGTAGCCTGCACATAATACTGATAGCCTGTGGCGCTGTCCTGCGAAGAATAGTTGACAGTGTACTGCGTTCGGTCGGAATTGTGTGTGACGCCGGAAATAGTCGGTGCATCCGGCGCGTCCAGATCCTGTCCCTTGTGGTCATTCCATCTTGTGTCTGTCGTGATTTGAGCGAGATAGAACAGGGTGTTGGCCGTGACACGCTGTTCGTCCGGTGTCGCCTCGCCGTCGGGATGGCCAGTCTGAATCATGGCGCAGTTCGACCAGCTTGTCAGATAAAAGGTGTTGGTTCCCTGTCCATTCTGGCCGGTTGCCTCCGCGCTGCCGAGTACGGTGTAATGCGGGATGGTCTGAATATCGCAGTAATGGGCCAGTTTGAAAAAGTTCGGCATGAAAATTCGGTCGTTATTTACCATTGTGTCATGCCCGAACAGGACGCCGCGCCCGGCCTTGATAAAAGAGTCGTTTCCGGTTTTCGCTGCGGAGGACAAATCCTGACTTGCAAAAGCATCCCACGCTCCGAAATACAGCACGTCGTATTTGTAGCTGCCGTCCGCGTTTTTCAGGGAAGCGTCCGGGTTTGTGTTGAAGTCCGAAATCGAAACGGTATCCACGGAAATGAGGCCCTTACCGTAGCCTTTGGAATTGCATTCGTTCGGCGTTTTCATCCACATTTTAAGTGACGCCGACTTTGTCAAAGTGTAACTCTTTCCTTGCCACGTCGTAAAGGAGACGGTCGGCGCAACAATGGGATAGATATTCAGGACCTTCGCGCTGTCTTTGGCAGGAATGCTCTGGAAGGTCGATTCATGCGCGGATTTGGAATAGAGCATGTAGCTGTACGGCTGGCTTTTGTCGCTGTTTGTCCAGTTGAGCGCCACATAATTCCCGGACGGGTTCGTTGTCGCGGTCAGTGACAGAGCCGACGCGGCGGAGGCCGTGGTACTGGGAACAACGCCGGAAAACAGAAAGCTGACGGCAAGCAACGGCACGATAAAAAGCCGCCTGAATGATTGTCTCAAATAGAAGCCCTCCTTTCGGAATAGGCCGGGAAGTCCCGGCCTATTCCCGCACTGATGTTTTTATGCGGGTTGGAACTGGAAAACAAGCTGATGGTTGGCCGTGTACGCCCCGTCGAACGCAAGACCGTAATCCGCTGTCAGGGATAGCGCGCCGGAAGTGTTTTGGTTACTTTGATGTCGGGTGAGGTAAAGGTTTCGGCATCCGGGCTGATAGCATAGGCCACGTTGATCGGGTGGGTAACAGAGATAATCAGCGGCGAGATGGAGCCGTTGATCGTCACGTTCCCCGTGATGCTGCCCGTACCGGTATCTGTTTTGTCGGCGGCGAACGCCGGGACTGCCGCCGAGATACCGAGCACAGCAAAGGTGACAATGCCCGCGAGAACCCTTCTGAATCTGTTTTTCATTGAAATACCTCCATGCTTTTATTTCAGCCGCAGAAGCGGTTGATTACGAAACGGAAAGATGGATTTTGTAATCGGCCATTCCAAGGTAAGCCTTTGTCTCTTTGCTGTAATACCGGATTGTCGCCGTTACGCTGTAATTTCCGGATGAAACCTGACGGGAAAGCGTGAGGCCGTCAATGTACTGCCCCGGATAGATTGGCGCGGATTTTGCTATGGCTTCGCCGTTCAGCGTGATTTCGCATTGCATAATGACGGTGTTGGAAGCCGGATTCTCCACTTCCCATGTTCCGATGCTGCCCTTCGCTCCGCTGGAAAAGGAAGCCTGTGCGCTCACCTTGTCGGTGACGGTGACTTCCTGCTTTTGAAGCCGGGACAGAAGTTCACGCTGTGATGGATTGCTGCTGCTTTCCGGTTTTGCGCTGCCGGTATCATTCAGCTTTGAAACAGGTGAGGATGCACTTGACGGGCACGGACAGGGATGCTGATTTCCGCAGCCCCTGAGAAGGAGAAGTAGGATAAGCAGCAACAACAAAATGAGCAACAGAATATATAGCCATTTGCGCTTCCGCTTCTTTTCGTCCTCTTTCCTGTTTTCTTCAGTTAAAACTTTGTTTTACCATGCGATTTCCTCCTCGTGGTTGACAAAAAAAGGCGCTCCTTACGGAACGTCTGAGCGGGATTTCCTCTATCTTTTCCCGTGATGCATCCTCTTTTTCTTCATCAGTTTGAAAAATATCATCGTATGAGGTTAGCTTTATATTTTTGGCGCTGCTTTTCAATTTTCAACACCTCCCGTGTCAGTGATTCATAAGCCTGTGCGACCTTTCCATGTGGGTCGTGGGCATAGATACTTGTCCCTTCGGCGCTGATTTCGGCGGCCCGCACGGAAAGAGAAATCGTATTGTCAAAGATTTTCATCTTTCCGCCGTAGGTTTCATGAAGCAGTGATATAATGTCTTTAGCATAGTTGGTGCGTTAGTTGACCATGGTGAGCAAAATACCTTCAATTTTCAGGTGGGGGTTGATCTGCCTTCGTACTTTGGCGATGGTTCGGAGAAGCTGTTCCAGACCTTTGACGGGAAGGTATTCTGCCTGTACCGGGATAAGAACGCTATCCGCAGCCGCTAGTGCATTGACCGTCAGCATACCCAAAGAGGGCATGCAGTCAATCAGCACATAATTGTAACTGTGCTTCACATTCTCGAGATACTGCCGCAAAACGGTTTCCCGACTCATGGCGTTGACCAGCGACACTTCCATGCCGGACAGTTCGATGTTGGCGGGCATGAGGTCAACGCCCTCGGCGTGATGCAGAATTCCTTCCTGCGAATCGATGGGCTTGTCCTCGATCATTTTCCCCATGACGGATGCAAGCGTCTCATCGAGCTGATCAGGCTGCTGCCAGCCGAGGCTTGCGGTAAGGCTGCCCTGAGCGTCATCATCAATGAGTAACACCTTCTTTCCGCTTCGGACAAGGCCGATGCCAAGATTGGCGCAGGTAGTAGTCTTTCCGACGCCGCCCTTCTGGTTTGCGATGGCAATGATATTTGCCATGTGATTTTCACCTCCGGAGATAAAAACATGGCGCTCCATTATAAATGAAGCACCATGAAATCCTTACAACTGACTGGATCATTATCGTTATGTTAGTCTTCCGGTTTGCTAAGAGGACGCTGAAATCTTAGCAAATATCCGGTAGCACGAGAGAAGCTTGAAAAAGGAATAAATCGTTAAAAATTCAAGCACCATGCGGGCTTAGCGGCATTGCAAGACACCACGTCACACGCTGGAAGATACGACATTGGGTACTCCTAAGCGGTAGGCCGGCGGTTCGAGCCCGCCCGAGGACACCAAACGAGAACCCGCATGTGCACTGGATTTTCCGGTACTCC
>ENA-UOOM01000554-UOOM01000554.1-fermentation-metagenome-genome-assembly--contig:-NODE-554-length-41955-cov-7.919761_pt1 | contig 41955 bp, 46 predicted proteins | sample MGYA00245781_ERZ724031 | MGnify/ENA primary metagenome ERZ724031 (study PRJEB28704, sample SAMN03018317) | fermentation metagenome | biome: anthropogenic terrestrial biome; feature: soil; material... | reverse complement strand
TGGACGGACCGGTCTTCGACCTGACCCAGCTCAAACAACTGCCCCAGGAATGGTAATTATCGGGATTTAAATCTCCCTAAAAGGTATTGAATTTAAAGCCGGAAAAAAGCAGGACGGGGGTTTCGATTGGCACGATCGCAAACCCCCGTCCTGTCTCTTTGACGTCCTTATCGAAATATAGCGCCTCCGAACATCCAACCCAGGTAGAAAACCACAGCAATGGAGACAATGTGGAGAATCCACCAGCCGCTGCGAAGAAAGCTGAAGCTTCTCAGTTCTATATCGTTAGCGTCTTTGATGTCCTGTCTGAACTCATCACTCATTTTTATGGCCTCCTTATTCCAGATTCCAGAAGTGGGGACTCTGCCATTATTATTCCAGCATTCATATTTTTTATGTGTTTGGCAAAAAATTTACTTAAAACCCGCTTTAAATTTGACAAAGGGCCATTATTAACTAGAATGTATATAACAGAAACTATTGCACAATTATGTGCACATCCAAAAGGAGGCCTTTATGAATAACCTGCGCAGAGATCTTCTGAATCCTACCCTCAAAGATGTCCTGGAAAACTTCTGCCTGGATAAAACTTATACCGTCGGCCAGGGCAGTTATTTGATAGATGATAAAGGTATCCGCTATCTGGATTTCATAGCTCAATATGGTTCGGTTCCGTTTGGCTACAACCCCGACTTTATATGGGAACGCCTGGAAATGGTGCGCCAGGCCGGCATTCCCAGCCTGTGTCAGCCCTCTCTGCCTGCGGAAGCCTTAAAACTGGCCAATATGCTTGCAGAACTTACCCCCGGTGACCTGTGCTACTCCACTTTCTGCCAGAGCGGCACTGAAGCAGTGGAGGCGGCCATAAAACTGGCCAGGTCCACTACCGGCCGGGCATTGATCGTGTCAACCACCAATAGTTTTCACGGCAAGACCCTGGGGGCTTTGTCGGCAACCGGCAAGAGCTCCTACCAGGAGCCGTTCCGGGCGCCGGCCCCCGGATTCGTAAGAGTGCCCTACAATGATATAGAGGCTTTGCAGGATGTGTTTAAAGCCCATGATGGAGAGATTGCTGCTTTTATTGTGGAGCCTGTACAGGGCGAAGGAGGCATCATAGTTGCCCAGCCAGGCTATCTCCGCGACGCCCAGGCTTTATGCCGGGAGCACGGGGCGGTCTTTATTGTCGATGAGATACAGACCGGCTTGGGGCGTACCGGGCGTTTGTTTGCCTGTGAGCATGACGGCATTGAGCCTGATGTGCTTTTATTGGCCAAGGCTCTGGGGGGCGGCCTTCTGCCCATGGGCGTCTGCATAAGCTCACCCCGGGTATGGAACGATGATTTCGGCATGCTGCACAGTTCTACCTTTGCCAATAACAACGTAACCTGTGCGGTGGGGCAGGCGGTTTTAGAACGGCTGCTGGAGGATGATCAGGCCCTGATCAAGGATGTGAAACGCAAAGGCAGCTATATGCTTGAACAACTTGAGCTCATCGCTGACCGCTGCCCCGGTGTGGTAAAAGAGGTGCGCGGGCAGGGCTTGATGATGGGGTTGGAGTTCAATGAACTGGGAGACTGCGGTTCTTATGATATGTCTTATCTGGTAGACCAGGGCGGATTCTCCGCGCTTTTAACCGGGTTCTTATTAAACTGCTATCATATCCGCCTGGCCCCTTACCTGAATAATTCCATGACCCTGCGTCTGGAGCCCGCCCTGACCATTGAAGACGAAGCTATGGACAGAGTGCTCCAGGCGGTAGACGATATCTGCAGAATCATGGCCAACAAGGATTATGGCAGGCTGTACCGCTATTTGATAGGGGATACGGCCATTCCCGGCAAAATTGTGGATTATCGCAGCAAGCATCGCCAAACCCGATATTCCAAGCTAAACAACGACGAAGCCCCGAGCAGGAAATTCGCCTTCATTATCCATTATCCCGGGCCTGAAGATGTGGTATTGAACAATCCTTCATTCGATGCTTATTCCCGCGAGGAATTGTTCCGTTTTATGGAATGGGAAAGCCGCGCCGCTGAACCCGGGGTGGTGTGCCATCTGCCCAGCATCCGCTCCCTGGACGGAACCGTTGCCGAGGGGTGGCTGATCGGGGTGCCTTATGGCGGCCGGGAAATCATGGGCTCCTGCCGGGAAGAGGCTGTGGAAGCCATCCGTAAAGCGGTGGACATTGGACGTGATCTGGGGGCCGGCATCATAGGCCTGGGGGCGCTGACTTCGGTGGTGACCCGGGGCGGGCGCTCCGCCCTGGGGAGGGGGGTTGCCATTACCAGCGGCAACAGCTTTACCACCTTGATGGCCATGGAGGCCCTGGCCGCAGGAGCCGGCAAAATGAAAATAAACCTGGAGCAAGCCCGCGGTGCTGTAGTCGGGGCCACTGGATCAATTGGCCGGGCTTGCGCGGTGATGCTGTCCGAACAGATTGCCAATATCACCTTGCTGGGAAATCCCGCCCATGTAAAGAGCAGCCAGAACCGCTTGAATTCATTGGCCGCTGATTTGCTGAGCTGGGCCTGGCAGCGTTGCCAGCAAGGAAATTTGAGCGGATTGGCAGCCTGGCTGGATAGTGCTCTTAAAACCGGTGCCAGGATATCTTCGGCCTTAACCCGGGATTTGAAAAATCATCTGACTCTCGGTCAACCGGTATCCTATAAAATGCTGCAGGAGTGGTGTGACGGCCTGGGCCAGCGCTGCCCCCTGCATTTATCTCTGGATGTGGAGGCCACCCTGCCGGATTGCCAACTGGTTGTGGCGGCCAGCAATTCGCCTGAGTATTTGATCTTCCCCCATCACCTGCGTTCCGGTGCAGTGGTATGCGATGTGGCCCGGCCAGCCGATGTGGCTCCCGAGACCATAGCTTCCCGGCGCGATGTATTGGTTTTAGAGGGAGGACTGGTACAGTTGCCCGACCAGGTTGCATTTGGGGCTAACCTGGGTTACCGGGACGGGGTCACCCTGGCTTGCCTGTCCGAAACCATGCTCTTAGCCCTGGAAGGGGATTATCAGGATTACAGCATCGGCAATAATCTGAGCTTATCCACAGTCACCTATTTGCGCGGCCTGGCTGCCAAACACGGCTTTGGCCTGGCCGGGTTAAAAATGGGCAATGACGAATTGGATGAGGACGATATCGCTGCCATATATCAGAACTCTCTGGTTACTCTCAAAAAGGCGGGCAGTCTGTAGAGCCTTGCTATGCATCACAGCATTTTGCGATACTGGCCGGAAAAGGTTATGATTAGGAGTGAAACCAGCCTTTAAAGCGGATGGTAAAACAAGGGGGTAGGGGCATGGATCTAACAGAAATAACCATTAGAAAGAACGGCAAATGGTATTTCGGCGAAGCCGAAATGTTTCGCCGCAATATTTTAAATATTTTAGCGCAGCACATTGAAAAAGCTGAGGACGGCAGCTACGGCATCCGCCTGGGCAGCGACTTCAACCCTCTGACAGTCGAAGATGTTCCCTTTTTGGCCAGCGGGTACTCCAAGGAGGACGGCAGAATAAAACTGACCTTTCATGACTTGCAGGAAATGTACCTGGAAGGAGAGGTTCGTTTGATTCTTAAAGGGGATGTCCCCTATATATCCTTTCGCTGGGAAGCAGATACCCGCCTGAGCCGCGGGGTGTACTGGAAGCTGAGCCAGTACTTCCGCTTCCAGGGTGATGACGTCTATATCGCCACACCCGCCTTGCAGGAACAGTAACTTTTAGACTGTAATAAAACCCCGTGGGGCTGCAAACACTGTACACCGTTACACCGGGACGGCAGACTATGTGAGAACTTTCGGTAAGATTTCGAAAAAATGTTTGGGATGCAATTTACTTTACACAAAAGATTACGGCCTACCCAATGATAGCAGATATGGGAGGCTACCCCTCATTTTTACCACAAAGTGCTGTTATTTGGCCGTTTGAAGGAATTTTTGCTATTGATTTATTGAGTTGCGAGAGGCAGACTTTTAGACACAATCTGCCTCTTCCTTGCCTGCCCTACCGACCTTTTTAGCGACCTCCAGCCCTCTTCTAAAGACTTTCACTCCTTGGCATTTTTTGTCTCTAAGTATCTAGCATAGTTTAAAAGTTCTGTTTTGCCATCGTCCGACAACGACAAAAACAAGTCTGTTAAAATATTGGTTTCTTGGACATAGCGGTTGTCGGTGAATCCAATCAGATAGCTAAAACCTACGTTCAAGGCCCTGGCAATGGCCGCCGCATGGATCAGCTTGGGCGGATGACAAGCTGCCTCGTATTTGGATATAGTTGCCTTTGATACCCCAGCCATCTTGCCTACATCCTCCTGAGATAACCCCCTTTCTTCCCTTATTTCCTTTAACCGTTGGGCAAATACTTCTCTTAGCTGTTTTGCATCTGTCTGATTTGCTCCTGTCTGTTTTAGGTCTTTATTAATCTTTACCACCCTCTTACACATTCTAATAAACATATAACACGAATTAACTTAATGCGCAAGAAATAATGATTTTTGTTAACAAAAGTTATTGACAAAAATTTACCGATCTGGTAGTTTGGTATTACCGGAGTTGCAAAAAGTTAACCGATAGAGGGGAGACGTTAATGACTTTTCCCATTGAGAGAAACATTCGGGCCGAACGGGTTCGGTGCGGATTGACTCAAAGAGAAATAGCTCGAAAGCTCGGACTTTCGGCAACTGGATACAACCAGAAGGAAAATGGAAAAAGGCCATTCACCCTTGAAGAATTCGTTAAAATATGCAAAATACTGCAAGCAAACCCAGATTCATTAATCAAAAAGTCCGATTAATGGGCTTTTTTTCGCCCCTTGGTTTCGAAATGTTAACAAAAGGAGGACGGAGCGTCAGAAAAAAGCCAGGGATTTAATAATGGCTGCTATGTTTTAAGTAATGATGAAAGGAGGAAAACCGGTGAAAGGGCTGTTAGTTGCATTTGCCATTACGGTTTCACTGATATCCGGAATGTTTAGTTCATTGTATATTTTCACCAGGATTTACCTGGATACGTAGCAGTAATTGTTAACTGGGTCACGGGAAAGATGGGGGGGTAGAAAATGTAAATAGGAGGAGGATAAAAAGTGACTAGATTACAAGAAATGTTTTTATTTGGTACTTTCATTTTTTACTTATTCAAAGGCGCATTGTATGTATCTTTATACGCAGCATTGATCATTGTGGAAAAACATGCCCGGCAACGACATAAACAAATACAACTGTTTTTATGTAAAAAGAGGGCTAGTGAGCGGGAAAGATGGCAGGTGGCATATAGCCTATATGAAAAGCAAAGCGATATTCCAACATCAAAGCCTTTAGAATTATCCCAATTAATAAATAACCCCAATTCATTTACAGCATATTCCAATGTCAAACATTGCCTATAGGGCTAAAGTTTCAGCGACTTCACTCTCCTGAACCATCATAAATTTTGCGCCAGATATGATTAAGACTCTTAAGTTTCAGGTATTATCCGAAATGTTATACATGGAAGGTTCTTCTGTCCGTTATCGCGCTTTACGGTATAACTAATAGAATTAATGGTGCCGGAGGCGGGGGTGGGGGTGTGGCGAGACAGCAGAGGAAACCTGCGACCGAATACCAGGTTATCGCAGCGCGTCATTGCAATCCTACTGGGAGTTGACAAAAGCGTGGTGAAAAAGGTGAAACAGATTAGCCGGCCAATGGCAAAAAACCGCCTGACTCCTGCATTCAGGGCCTTGCGCCTGCTTCAAATTCCTTTTCCGCCCGGATTTTTATGCCCTGCAGGTTTTGCCATTGCTGTATACCCGCGCCGCCCGGTTCGATGATCAGATAGTTGAGCAGTCTGAGTCTCCAGCCTTCATTCTGATTGCTGCTCCAGCGCACCAGCAGGCGGGTGGTTTCTTCATCGACAGCCTGGAGTTGATAAGTCCAAGCCACCAGGTAGTCCTCATTTTGCTTACCGGTCAGCATCAAGGTCTGGGGCGGCTGTACCTTTTCGGCTTCCATCCCCAATTGCGGGGTGAGATGGATCTTATCCCCTTCCCGCAGATCCTGCAGTTCCGGAATGATACGGTTGGCTGACTGGTTGCCTTCATAAAAGTAACCCGGCCCGGCCATACGATTGATAAAATCCCAATTATACCAGCCCGCCCGCTTATAGCCCATCTGCACCACATAAGCCCACACCGTTTCCCGGGGAGCATTTATGGTGACCGCCTGGGTGTATTTCCAGTTGGGATCGGCCACCAGTCCATCACCCGGTATGGCAGCGCCGATTTCCTCATCGGTGGCGCCCATGCGCAGCATCCACGGCCTTACCACAACGATATAGAGCACTATTAGTACCAGAATAAAGATTAATGTCTTTTTTATCATGGTTTTCCTCCATGCCGGCAAAGGCCTGGAACGACGGTAAGAGCAGCCATTAACCATGGTTTAACGGCATTTTCCGCGATATACACTTGGCCGGGGGACACAGACGCTTCCCGATTCAGGCTAGAGCACCCCTAAATGCGGGGGCCTGAATAGGCGTTCATCATAGCTCAACAGCTCATCTAGCTCAGCCAGCATGCGGTCTTTATCCCTTGTCAGGATCCCGTTGATATTGCAGTAATTGTTGCTGTGGTCACTCAGAAAGACGCTGCCTTCGCATTCCAGGTTTTCCAGCAACAGTCTCACCTCGCGCAGGGTTTCGTGAGGGGTCTGCAGCTCGAATTCCCCGCTCTGGTAGGCTTCATACATAGGAGTACCGGGCTGGGGAAAAAATGTCCGCAAGCGTATAAAACTGGGGACGAATGCATTTAAGGCCTTGGCGCTGTTGATGGCGTGCTGCCGGCTGTATTTTCTACCGCCTACCCCGGCCAGATAGTACTCGCTCACTTCTATGCCAGCCTGTTTGAGCTTTAATCCCGCCGCTATGATTTCTTCGCTGCTGGTGCCTTTGCAGATCTCATTCAAGACCACATCATCCCCGCTCTCCATTCCCATATGGAGGCGGTTCAGGCCGGCCTCTTTAAGGGTTATCAGTTCTTCCAGACTTTTTTTATTCACAAACTTGGCCGAACCGTACACGGTAATGCGTTGCAGGTGAGGGAAACAGGCGCGGGCATAGCGGCAGATATCAACCAGCTGTTCAGTTTTCATCACAATGGTGTTGCCATCGGGGAAAAAGACGGACTGGACCCCTTCGCCATAATACTCCCGGGCCGTTTGCAGATCTGCCTTGATATCCTCTACAGGCCGGACGCGGAACTTCTTGTCTTTGTACAAATAACAAAAGGCGCAGCGGTTATGAGGGCATCCGATGGTGGCCTGTATAAGTAAGCTTCCGGCCTCGCTGGGCGGGCGATATACAATTCCTTCATAACGCATGGCTTAAACCTCCTTATATAAATCAAACATAGCAGATTGTATAATGCTTTTGAAGGCTTAATAGATACAAAAGCCTAATTTCCAGTTGTTTTCAGGGCTTTTAATGGCTATATTTACAATAAGATATACAAAGGAGCAGGATTATTATGCCCCTTCGGGTTTTAATTGCAGCCGATCAGGAAAGAGAACGCATTGTGCTGAGATATCTTTTGGAACAGATAAAAGCCGTGCAAGTTGTTGGGGAAACGGTCAGCGGCCTGGCCTCACTTAAATGTAGCCGGGAACAATTGGCCGACCTGGTTATAATGGATGTCGGCGAAATGGAAGAGGGCGCCTGGCAAGCGGTGTCGGCCTGGGCTGAACAGAAGGATGCTCCTCTGTTGGCACTGGTGGGTGAAAAGCCTGAACGGGCGGTTGAAGCCTTTGCCTGGGGAGCCCTGGATTATTTAGTCAAGCCTGTGGAATCCAAGCGCATCGAAAAGTCGGTGCTTCGGGCCAGGGAACGCCTTCTTGACCGGGAACGCATCCAGGAAATAGTGGAAATCAAACTCAAGGAAAGAATAGAATTCATTTTAGGCAAATACCGCCAAGCGAATAAGACCTTTAACCTTCTGCCGGTGCGCGGCAAGGGCAAAATCACCCTGCTGAAGGAGGAAGACATAGTATATTGTGAGAGCCAGGTAAAAAAGGTGATCATATGCACCCGCAACGGGATGTACATCAGCAACTTCACCCTGAATGAACTGGCCGTCAAGCTTAGCGAAATCGATTTCTTCCGTGCTCATCCGGCCTTCATGGTTAATCTGAATTATGTCAAAGAGATATTGAATTTTGGAGAAGGGTCGTATGTCCTGCGCCTGCATGGTTGTGAAAGGGACATAATTTTGAGCCGTTCCAGAGCTAAATTATTGCGGCACAGGTTAGGTATTTAATTTATACTTAATATAGTGTCACTGGGGATAAAAAACATACCGTACATACCATATAATTAACTTTATGGTGCTAAACCGCGGAGCATGGATAATGGTATAATCTTAAGAAAGCATGATTAAACAGGATTTTTGTCCTGGGCTGGGGGTGAAAAATTGACTAAAACCCGGTTTTGGTGCGGACATCAATTTGAACTGTCAAAGTAACCCGTGAAAACTACTAAACAAAACAAACCTAGCGAAAAAAATCACAAAATCTATTAATATACAATTAGGGTATTAGTACGTACAGACAAAAATGTGAGGAGGGTAGACAGAGGAGCAACAGGATGGGTGATGGGACGGAACGTCGTCCATCAAAAGACTCCCGAGAAAAATATGAAATAAAACTGGGGGATAGGCGTCTTTAGGTCGTTGAGATCTATAGCCGCAGGCGAGATTGGAGTGATAGAATGTTACCATTTTATGTATTAGAAAGGTATGAGGGTAACGAGGCCTTATTTAATCTGGTAATGATGTCCATCGTTTCTACATATGCTGGTGAGCCTTTGCATGTGCATGCTGAGGGGTTGCGCGGTACTGGTAAAACCACAATTATGAGATCTGCCCGGGGTATCCTACCGCCCATCGAACGCATAAAAGGCTGCATATATAATTGTGATCCCTATGATCCCCATTGTCCCCACCATCGTTATTTAACCCAGGAACAAATCGAATCCATCGGCACCGAAATGATTCCCATGCCGTTCTTAGAGATCTCCCACTCAGCCAAGGTGGGGACTGTCGCAGGCAGTATCGATCTGGCCAGGTTGACGGATCCTAATCATCCGGAAGCACATATGCTCCCCGGTTTGATCCCGCAAGCCCACCGCGGAATTCTATTTATAGATGAAATCAACCGCCTGGCAGACACTTCGCCAGAAATTACTGACATCCTGTTGGATGTGATGGGCAATAAACCCGGACACCTGCAGATTGAAGAAGCCGGATTACCGGCCGTGGAGATCATTGTTAATGTATCGGTGTGGGCAGCCTCCAACCCGGATGAAGACCCGGGCCCGCTGGAGGAGATACGGCGCCAGTTGTCAGACCGTTTTGACATGGTCTGCTATATGGGAAGGCCTCATTCAGTGGATATTCTTTCTCATATGCTGGCGGAAAATTCTCACCAGAAGAAAGCCCGTCTCTATAAGCAAAGAAGAGTAGTACAGGTGGATGAAAGCAAAAACGACGCCTATCGCCAGCAGATCATCCGCTGGGCTGAGCAGTATGACAAGACCGAGCTGCCTGACTTTTTGCGCAACTTCATTGCCCGCTTGTATATCAAGCATAATCTGGAAAGTATCAGGGCTATTGAGGCCATGCAGCAGGGATCGGTTTTGCGCTGCTTAATAAAAAACCGGGATAAGGTACAAATATCGGATGTTACCGAAACCATACCCCTGGTATTGAAGCATCGTGTCGACGGTGACACCCTGGTTCGCATCATTAACGACCTCGACACCCGGGGCAGCAAAGAAGGCATCTTAAGCTTCAAGAACCGTAAAGAAAAGAAAAAAGAGGAAGAAGAACCTGAATATTTTCAGCATGATGCCCGTTCATTGAAGGATTTAAGCCGCGGTGAATTAATCAATACCGAAAAGAACCTGACGCCGACTGATTATTAGGGAGGAGTGGTCTAAAGTGGCATGGATGGAAAAATCCAAAGTCGACAAGGCCGCTTCTGTAGGCAACTACCTCGGACTGTATCTGGGTCAGGGTCAGGGCATTCGTTTGGGCGAGAGTACGGTGGTGAGCTGCCATACCCATGGCCGCATGCCGGAAAAAAGAGTTAAAGGCCAGATTAAGATCTTCACCAACCGGGATGCGGGCAAATGCTTTTTGGATTTTGTCGATGAAGGTCAGGTAGTTCACATGGATGTGTTTCACCGGCCCGGCGAGGTTGATCCGGTTGAACTGGCCAAGGCCATCTTTTGGGGGTTTAATCAGTATTTCATCGTCAAAGACCCCCAGCTTCAGTACGCGGAGGATGAGCGCTTTAAGATAGCAGCCGGCTTTGCCACCAAGATATTCTTGACCACTGCTATGGGCAAAGGTACCGTATACGAATTGATGCAGGAAAAAATCCAGCCCTATAGCGAATCCGACGAGGGTCATGATCATGTCCATATCCTGGCCCAGCTGCAAAAAGAAGAATATTATCTGGTCTATGTAATCGCAGAAATTGTTGAAGAATTCATTCTCAATAACGAATTAAAACTGTCCCGGGTACGGAATATAACCCATGGCAATCAAAAACGGGAGGAAGAAAGCTACGCCGGATACATGCGCCTGCCCTGGAAAAGACTGAAGGGACAAAACGCCCGGCAGCTGCCCGATAAAGAAAATGTTAATCAGCTGATCATAAAACTGGCCGAAAAATTCGGCGGGGTGGAGGAAATTGAAGAATTTATGGAAAATTACTCCACTAATATTTTGAAGCGCAAAGGCATCGAACAGCAGAAGAAAAAATGGGGAGATATCGAAAACGATATAGAACAATTGGAAGAACTGGGAATTATTAAAGAAACTATGTTCGGCAAGGTATTAACTAAGCAAGGGCAGGCTTTAAAAGATTTTGTTTTAACCAATAAGTGTGAACTGGAAACCGAAATCAGGCGCAATATCCGGAAAATGCCGGCCGGAGGAAAAGGCCGCTATAAAAAACTGGGCAAGTCGGAAAGCAAAATGTCATCAGTGGAACTGACCAACCGCAACCGTACCATAAACAACCCGGACAAAAATTGGTCCGGTGACCTGGCGGTGCCGGAAACCATTATTCAGGCCAAGAAAAACAGTTTTTTGCGTGGCGATAAGCATCTGGTCATTAAAAAAGATGATTTGCATTATTATGATAAAAAGACTTATGTGCCGGTCGATATCTGCTTCTTGATTGATGCCAGCGGCAGCATGGCAGGGGATAAGAGGCAGGCCGCCTGTTTCCTGGCGGAACACCTGTTGCTGTCCGGCAAGGAAAAAGTGGCAGTGGTGATCTTTCAGGAAAGAAGCAGTCAGGTAGTGGTGCCATTTACACGGAAACAGTCGATTCTCAAGAAAGGGTTGGCCATGATCAATCCGGCCGGATTGACACCTCTGGCCAGCGGCATTATGACTGCAGTAGATCTGATCAAAAACAGTCGGGTGAGAAACCCCTTGCTGGTGCTGATTACTGACGGCTTGCCCAATACCCCGCTGTGGACTATGGATGCCAAAGCGGATGCCCTGGAAGCGGCGGGAAAAATTGAAGAGGCCAAGATTAGATTTATGTGCATCGGCATCGAGGCCTACCGCCAATACCTCGAAAAAGTGGCAGAACGCGCCCATGGGGTCCTGTATATAGTTGACGACCTGAACAAAGATAACCTCATCAGTATTGTCCGCAGCGAGAAAAAACAGCTGCAGGAAGTGAAACAATGACGTAGTTACCGGCTGTTGCTTGATAAGGAGTTTGACATTATTCGTGGGATTCTGCTAAAATTTCAATAGTATAATAGTTGATTGACATATCTGCTAATATGTAATTAAGTTTTCTTTTTAATAACTCCTCCTTCATACCGAGCACCGTTAGGTGCTCGCTTTTTTTATAATTTTATAAAAAGATTCATAATAACCGTCAGCGCTTAGTATTAATTAAAAGGAATATTTTGGAGGAGGCATATTTATGGCAAAGAAGTTGATTATTGCGCTGACGGCAGTTGTACTAGGCATCTGTTTGCTCAGTGGAGGCTGTTCTTCCAACCAGGGCGCTGATAAAGTACAGCAGCTTAAAGACTTGCTGCAGCAATCTATAAACCGGGAACCCGCCCCACAGCCGGCTACGCGCATACAGGATCTGCTTCCTGAAGCTCCGGTTGCCACTCAGGAAGAAATTAGCGTCACCCTCTATTATGGAGACCAGGATAATAAAGGCCTGGTTGCAGAAAGCAGGAGCGTGGAGAAGACTGCCGGCATGGCGCGAGTAACCGTGCAGGAGCTTTTCCGGGGGCCTGCCCAGGCCGAAAACGTAAGGTTGTTTCCTGAGGGTACGCAACTGCTGGACATCAACATCAAATCTGATGGTCTGTGCATAGTAGACGTCAGCAATCACGTTCGCAATGTGCCAACCAAGGAGCAGGCCAAACTCATGGTTTATTCCCTGGTTAATACCCTGGGTGAATACCCTACCGTCAAAGAAGTCAGCTTGATGATTGACGGTGAATATGCTGATTCGATCAATTATTTGGATTTATCCGAACCTCTGGCTCCCAACTACGATTTGACCAAATAATAAACAGATAAGCCGACGCAAAAGGCTGCAAGCAGGGGCAGGGCCGTTTTAGGCCGTGCCCTTGCTTGAAATGCTCATGGCCGCAAGGCCGCAATACTTCGCAGCCTCCGCTGGTTCGACCGGGGGGCCTTCGCGACTATATGTTGGATATCCATGCAATTTGTAGTATCGTTGTAAATATAATCTAAATTAATCAAATGAAGGGAGGGAAGTCACCGGGATTTAATATTTTGAATCTGCGCTCATGAAATTGATGGAGGTGGTCCGATTATGAGCCTTTTTAAGCGGATTAACGATAACATTAGAGCCAACCTGAACGCTTTGCTGGACAAGGCCGAAGATCCGGTAATACTTCTCAACCAGTATCTCCTGGATATGGGGGATGACATCGCCGATGCCGAAAATGCCGTTGCCAGGCAATTGGTGGTGGTTCATAAGCTGAAAAGGTTATATGAAGAAGCGGCCGCTTTGGCGGATAAACGCTCTGACCAGGCCTTGATGGCTCTGCAAAAAGAACGTGAAGACCTGGCCCGGGAAGCCCTGAAGGAAAAGAATCTGTACGTGTCCAGAGCCAGCGATTACAAACAACAATATGATCATATGGCGGAGATCGCCGATAGCCTTAAAATCCAGCTTCAGGAAATGAAGGACGAATTCGAGCGTCTCAAAGCCAGGCGCGACACCCTGGCCGCCCGCGCTCAAGCCGCCAAAGCTCAGAAGAACGTTGCAGATTCATCCCGCGGCTTCGTCAAAGACAGCTCCCGGGGGGGATTTGAACGCATGGAAGCCAAGGTTTTGCAAATGGAGGCTGAAGCCCAGATCGCCGCGGGAGACTTGAGCGGCGGCCGGTCGGTGGATCAGGAACTGGAAGCGCTGGGCGCCGGCGATGCCATTGAACGTGAATTGGCGGAATTAAAGGCCAAGTTAGAGGCAGGCGAATAATCACCCCATATCATTGTCATTTCCGGCCGGTACAACATTCGTAAATTGTGTATAAAGTTGGAGTGGATTTTTCGGAGTACAAGGCGGAGGCGTGAGCAATACTGGACCCAGCTCGATTGACGGCAACCAGTAATTCGGAAAAATCTACCCAGATTATGTGCATGAGTATACGGAATGTTTTACTACCTTCAGGAGGGAGAACCAATGGAGTCATTATATTGGGGTTGCCTGTGGGGAGGGCTGATTTTTGCCATCATTACCATTATTTTCGGAGATTTGCTGGGCGATATCTGCGGAGGAATATTTCATTCCCTCTCTTTTGATCATTTGGATTTCCTCAGTCCCGTGGTCCTGGTCAGCGGCATCACCATTTTTGGCGGAGCCGGCATTATGCTTGGACGCATCAGTTCGCTGGCCGCAGCTTCGGTGGCCGTGTTTTCCGTAATAATTGCCCTGATATTTTCCATATTGATCTATTTTGTCAATGTCAGGCCCATGAAAAACGCGGAGAATTCCAGTGGATATTCCATGGCGGAACTGGTGGGGAAAATCGGGACTGTGAGCGTACCGGTCCCTGGAAACGGGTTTGGAGAAATTTTGGTCAAAATAGGCGGAGGCAATACCAATCATATCGCCTGCAGCTGCAACGGAGAGGACTTCCCGATGGGAACCCGGGTGGTTGTGGCTGAGGTTGAGAATGGAGTTTTGAAGGTCTTTTTGTACGAAGAGCAGTAAAAGGAGGATTGATGCCATGCCGGGCATATTAAGCGTTATAACGGTTCCACTGATCGTAATTGTGATTGTTTTGGTGCTGGGTCTGGCTTTTTGGGCCAGATACAAGACGGTGGGCCCCGACGAAGCCATGATTGTGACCGGGTCCATGCTGGGCAGCAAAAATGTGCTTTCCGACGATCCGGGGCGAAAGATAAAAATCGTCCGGGGAGGCGGCGCATTTATACTGCCTATTTTCCAGGAAGCGAATTTTCTTTCCTTGCTATCCCACAAACTGGATGTTACCACGCCTGAAGTCTACACCGAACTAGGTGTTCCGGTCATGGCTGACGGAGTCGCAATCATTAAAATCGGAGGTTCCGTGGAGGATGTGGTAACGGCCGCCGAACAATTCATGGGAAAACCCAAAGAGGCTCTGCAGCAGGAGGCTCAAGAGGTGTTGGAAGGCCACCTCCGGGCCATTCTCGGTACTATGACGGTGGAAGAAGTGTACCGCAACCGTGATAAGTTTGCCCAGGAGGTGCAGGCGGTCGCCGCCAATGATCTCAAGAAAATGGGCCTGCAAATCGTTTCCTTTACGATTAAGGATGTCCGCGACAAGCAAGGCTACCTGGACGCTCTGGGCAAGCCCAGAATAGCAGCCGTCAAACGTGACGCCGAGATCGGTGAAGCGCAAGCCATAAGGGATGCACGTATTCAGAAAGCGCTGGCCGATGAAGAAGCCCAAAAGGCAGAATTGCTGAGAGACACCAATGTGGCCGAAGCTTTTAAAGAAAAGGAACTTCAGGTCGCCGCCTTTAAAAAGGAACAGGATACCGCCAGAGCCGCAGCGGATCAGGCTTATAAAATTCAGCAGGCCAAATCCGAGCAGGTGGCGGTGGAAGAACAGATGCGGATAGAGATGGTGAGAAAAGACCGGGAAATTGACTTGCAGGAAAGGGAAATCTTACGCCGCCAGAAACAATACGACGCCGAAGTGAAGAAAAAGGCTGACGCCGATCGTTACGCGGTAGAGCAGGCGGCTGAGGCGGACAAGGCCAAACGCCTGCGGGAAGCGGACGCGTTGCAGTATAAAATAGAGGCGGAAGCCAAAGGCAGCGCAGAGCAAAAACGCCTGGAAGGGTTGGCCATTGCCGATGCGGAAAGAGCCAAAGGAACTGCCGAAGCCGAGGTCATACGCCTGCGCGGTTTGGCCGAAGCGGAAGCCAAACAAAAACTGGCCGAGGCTTTTGAAAAATACGGAGAGGCGGCGGTATTGGACATCATCGTAAAAATGCTGCCGGAATTGGCCGCCAAAATTTCCGAACCGTTAAAATCCATCGACAGCTTAACGGTAGTTGACACCGGCAACGGGGCGGGCGCGGCCCGTCTGAGCAACTATGTAACATCATTGATGGCAACCGCACCGGAAATGCTGAAATCAGTGTCGGGAATAGATATCAATCAGATGGTTACAGGGCTGACCCATAAACAGCCTCAGCCCTAGCAACAATTGGGGGAAACGGAAAAAGGCGACAGTGAAAACCTCTCTGTCGCCCAAATTATTCATACCCGCAAGTGGCCCACTTGTGTCACAATTATTTACATATTATTGTATTATCGGTAATTATGATATATCAATGTAGAATTGTTTGGGGAGAAGAAAATGAATTCAGACAGAATGGGAATAGTTCAGAAGTTAATCATTATGTGGACAGCAGTATTGCTTATAGGTGTCCTTTTTGGCGTGATGACTAAGTCGCATGCCTATTATTCGATCAGTTATAATTTGATGTTTAATCTACTAGTAACATTTTTAGGGTATATCCTGGTAGGCATCTTGTTAGGTATGCATCACTATATTAATGAAAATAAAAAAGATGGATCATGGAAGATCGATTGGAGTCTTATCTTCGGGTTTATTCTCCCCGTTTCTGTTTTATATGTAGCTTTTATATTTAATATCTTGAACATAAGTGCGTTCATTATTTCGCGGTTGGGAGTGGAATTCCCCCTCATATTAGGAGTGATCATAGGTTATACGGCGGTTTTGGCCTTATATAAAAATTGATTGCAATGAGAAGGTTTATGATTCTCAAGGCTGCCGCATTGTCTTCCTTAAGCTAATATTTGGCGGGGAACGCGACCTCTTGAAATGCTTATTGATCGAGGCCCATAGCGTGGTAGTAGTTGACCGTATCCATCACATTACGCTCCCATACAACTGTTTGTACTTTAGGGGGAAATGTTTCTACAAAGTCTTCTTTAGTAAGTCCGAAGGGCCTAATTTGTTCTCCGAACAGGGTTTCGGCATCGGCTCTCATTATGGGTACGCCCCCAAAACCATAATCCGCCTGTTCAAAATTAAATACCACACCTTCGATATAGTCGAAAACTGCAAATAGTACGATGGCATCCTGCATTTGCCTGGTAAAGTCGACCGTATAGTCCGGTTCTGCTGCGGTGAGCTTTAATTGATAACTTATTTGCAAAATCCCGTTATCCTCCCCATAATTTACGGCTTTGACGGTAAGTATGTCTTTTGACTGCAAAAGCCCGGCCAGCTTGGCGAAACTCTCCGCATCATAAGCCATATTGCGATAGGTATAAATCAATTCATAATCATAGCGCAAATCCGGGGTCGCTATTCTGCCGGAGGGTCCCTCCTGATCCCTTTTTTGAGCAGTAAACCAGACAGATGATGCCAGCAAAACAACGATTATAAATAAAGCCCATACCGCTTTGAATCCTGTCTTTTGCACTTTTCACCCCTGCTTTCCAGAAAATTCATTTAAAAACCCCCAAAAGAGTAAAATATCTTTCCATAAAGACCGGTCTCAAAGGCTGACGGCATCAATCAAAGTGTCATTTTGAATGTCTGAAAGTTATCAAACCCCCGTCCTTTGTCACCCGTTGACACCAAGACAGTGATCCCGCTTATTCGGTCCGGATGGCATCCAGGGCGCTGAGCTTCATGGCCCGGTTGGCAGGCGAGTAGCCCGCAATCAACCCCACCAGGGTGGAAAAGGCCACTGCCGAAAGCACCAGGCCCATGGGAATAACTGATATTTTGGTCGCGCCGGCCATCCCTTGGCTCATAAACCGGGCTGCTGCCATGTTTAATCCCAATGAAATCAGGCTGCTGCAGCATACCCCGATGATTCCTCCGGAAATCCCGATGATGCCGGCTTCCAGAAGAAACATCTTTTTGATGTCGCGAAGATTGGCCCCCAGAACCTTAATCACGCCGATTTCCCTGGTTCTTTCATAGATGCTCATGATCATGGTGTTGGTGATGCCGATGGCTGCCACCAGAAGACTGACCGCTCCAATTCCTCCCAGGATGGCCTGAATGACCCGGAACTGCTTGTTCACGCTTTCAAGCATCTCGGTCAGGCTATGGGGCTGATACCCCATTTGGCCAATTTGTTCCTGAATCGACTGGACCTGCTGTATATCCGCCACTTTGACCTTGATGACGTTGTATTTGTCTTCAGAGTTCTGGGAGCTTCTGGGCAGATGTCGGGCTTTGCGTTCCTCTTCCTGAATTTTTTCCAGGGTGGTGATGTTCATATAAGCGCTGTAGGTTTCTTCACCATGATTTTCTTTAAGAATACCGACTCCTTTTATCTTGACGGGGCTGGGGGGGATATAGTCATCGTCCCCTTCAGCTTCGCTCCTGCGTCTCTCTCCATACCCCATGTCGGTAGTGATCTGCAATTTGTCGCTGAGGAGATTTACGGGGGGCTTGGGCTCCGGTCCTTCTTTAGACCCGGTGCCGCCTACGACGTAAGTGGAGGAATAGAAACCTTCGCGGGGGTCATTTTGCAGCCTGGGATTACGAAAATTAAAAGCCACTTGCTTGCCAAAAACCATCGCTTCTTTGTCCCCGGCCATCAACAGACGGCCTTGTTCCACCTCAAAGTCAAAGGCTTCCATGAGAGCGGGATCCAACCCGATGACATTCACGTCGCCTACCATTTTCCCCTCAATCACACGTAAATAGGCATTTTTTACCGGCATAACCGCCTCTACCCCAGAGATTTTCCGGAAACTGGCCACTGCGGCATCATCCAGCCGCACTTCCGGGCTCCTTTTGGAAGTCTGCTCCATACTATAACCTCCGCCCCGGCGTACTTCGATAACGTTGAGGCTGCCCATTTGCTGCAGGCTTTCCTGAAAGCTGGCGTCCATGGCAAAGCCCAGGGAGAGCATAAGAATGATGGAGCTGGTCCCGATGACCACCCCCAGCATGGTAAGAAAGGTGCGCAGCTTTCTCCGCCTCAGGTTTCCGAAACTCATCTTCACCAAATCCAGACTATTCATCAAAGTTCACATCCTCAATCCGTTTCCTGCGCCTGCGGCGCACAATGATAAAGGCCAGCCCGCCGATGACAATCGCCGCAGCTCCTGCCAGCAACGGGGTTTTAAATCCTCCCTGGGCTTTAACCATATTCTCCGGCGGCTCCATCACGAAAGGCTCCGGCGACGACATGGCTTCGACTTGAAAGTCCTTTTTGATCTCGTAGAGCTGCCCCATGTCATCGTTGTAGGAGAATATGATCGATCCGCTGCAGACCCCTTCCTGATGCGGAGTTAAGGTCACTTCGAAATAATCGCTTTTGCCGGGTTCCAGGTTGCCGATGTATTCGGCCCCGTCTTGTATGTCGAAATCTCCTTCGGTGCGGATCATTAAATTCCTGACCGCAGCTTTGCCGGCATTAAAATAGGTCGCCGACAATCCGAAAGGAGATCCGGCAAAAATTTCATCCGGTTTTTCCAGCATCGGGACCACCAGTTCACTCTCCTGAATCACCGTCACCCCTATCAGTTCTTTGTCGGTGTATTTATTGCCTTTCTGATCTTCATATTCAAGGTCGGCGGTGATGTTGTAGGTTTTGCTGGCAGCGTCCAGCTTGGACTTCCATCTGACGGCCTGAGACATATTGCCGCCGGCGGGAATTGTTTCCGTAACAAAGGAACTGCCGCTGTTAACCGGAGAAAATATGTTTTCATCAGAGGTAAAACTGACTTTGATATTGTAGACATCCTTGCTGGAACTGGTGTTGAGAAAAGCAAGCTGCAGGTCAAAAACCTCGCCCGGCCGTACAAAATCATTCCCGTAGGAGTAATTTTCTATGATCAGCCGCGGGCTCGATTTAATATTTTTCCCTTCCCCGCTGCTGCCTTCTATGGCCAAATAAACTTTGCTTTCGGCGCTAAACTCCTGATTGGATTCGTTTTTGTATTTAATGGTCACATCCAGGGCATAAGAGCCGCTTTCGATGCCGGGATCGGCGTACACCTTAAAGGGCAAGGCTTTAAACTCTCCTCCCTTCATCTCAGTGACATAAAGCGTGTCCAGGGCCTGGTCCAGCCGTAAACCGGTGGAGGTGAAACCGGCCAGTTTCACCTGGATATCTTTGGCGATGAACTCGCCTTCATTCTTTATTTGCAGCTTGATCTCCGTGCTTTCGCCGCTGTCCAGGGTTTCATTATTCAACAGCAGATCCATGACGCGCAGCGCCGGCGCTTTATTATTGATGATCTTTATAAAAATGGTGCCGGTGGCGCTGCCCTCCCTGCCGCCGTCAGTAGTATAATCCACCTTAACGGAAATGGGATAAACCCCGGACGCGGTTCCCGGAGCCACTTTTAAGCCTGGGAACCTGGCGTACTCAATGTCCCGCGAGCCGATGGATACCATGGCTGTCTGCAGGGACATGCCAGCGATTTGAAATGGGAATGCATCCGGCTTATCAACCAGCAGAGACACGTTGACATTACGGGCGGTGCCTTGATGGAGATTTTCAACCGGCACGGACAAAGTGTCTTCTTCTCCCGCCATAAAGGTCGGTATGGATGCGCTGCGGCCGATTATCAGCTTCGGATCCTGGATAATCTCCATCTCCTCCGCCTGAAGAACGGCATTCCGCCCGCTCCATGGGAAGGGGATATCTCCCGGCGTTGTCAGTGTAAAAATGACCATTAAAGCGACAGATAAATAGAGTATCCGATTTTTCATGACATTCTCTCCTCAAGTTGCATGATTTGCTCCTGAGCAATATTTCCGTCCAGAAAATGGATGATACGGTGGGCAAAAGCGGCAATATCGCGATCGTGGGTAATGAGGACCAGGGTTTGTTGATGTTCTTTGGCCAGGCCCAGCATCAGCTGCATGATCTCCATACTTACCCGGGAATCCAGATTTCCGGTGGGTTCATCAGCGAGGATGATGGGCGGTTTGCCGACAAAAGCGCGGGCAATGCCCACCCGCTGCTGCTGGCCGCCGCTCATTTCAGTGGGCTTGTGTTTGACGAATTGCTTTAGCCCGACCAGGTCCAACATCTCGGCCGCCGCAAAATCTCGCTGCCGCTTGGGCACACCTTTGAATACCAGCGGCAGGCTTACATTGTCCAAGGCCGACAGAGACGGCAATAAATTGTAAGATTGAAAGACGAAGCCGATATACTTTTGCCTGAATAGAGCCAGTTGTTGCTCGGTCAACTTCTCTATTGATATTCCGTGAACCTGGATGGTGCCGCGGGTGGGTTTTTCCAGACCGGCCATCAGGTGCAGCAGAGTGGATTTGCCTGACCCGGAGGTCCCCAAAATGCAGCAGATTTCACCAGCCGGTATGTACAGATCGACCTGATCCAGGGCCACTACTTTCTGGGTTCCCACCCGGTATACCTTTCTCAGGCCATGGATTTCAAAGGCATTGATGGTTTGCCGCCCCCTCTCCCTATTCTCCTTATTATAATGATAATGGTTTTGGATATATTTTCTTGCATTGCAAATACAAATTTCTGTATCATATTTGTACTAAACCTACCCGGTTGGCCTCTGATGCACCGCCCGTCTGTCCCCGGGAGCGGAAAAAACGCCTTCTCCGCTTTGGTTTACTCTTTTAATTGGAACAACTCCTCAACGGAAGTATTCAATAATTTGGCCAACTTCATGGCCAGCTCCAGGGTGGGGTTGTATTTATCGTTTTCTATGGCTATGATTGTCTGCCGGGTCACGCCCAGTTTTTCCGCAACATCCTCTTGACGCAGTCCCAGTTCCTTGCGCAATATTTTTATTTTATTTTTCATCGCCTGTTACCTGGCATTGCCTACCAACTGCCGTGTAAAGAATAATTTGGCCGAAAAAAAGATTATATTTTGAATACAGAGAATCATAAATGGGATTATTGGCAATTCGCCGTCAATAATAAATCCCGCGATGCACCATGCGCATAGCGCCAGGACGGCAAAAACCCACGACAACCGCATGGATTTTAAGCTTATGGCTATTTCCATCTCATCCGCTTTCTTGATTTTCATAACCGGCCTCCCTTTCTTAATGTTAAAAGTTTTTTACATTTTGATTATGAAATGACTAGGCCAAAATGTCAAGATGATTTTACATTTTAATTAAATGACGGTTAAGCTGCCAGACTTTGTACAGGGGTCTCCGATGTGACAGCATCTCAACGGCTAAAGCCTTTGATCCTCAGCTCTGGTCATAGCCTTATGTCTCGCCCCAGGGAATCAACTGATCCAGAATCTCCGTAAGGCAGATCTCACCGCACATAGCTGAAATCAGAGGGTCTAACCTGGACTCAAGCAGCTTAGAAACCGGGATCAGGCTTGGCATTAAATACCCTGCCTATCGCGTATTGATAGGCAGATACTTTGTTAAAAACTCAATAAATCCTTTCTGCATATCTTTTAGGATGCGGAAGATGAGATTAAGGTGGTATTATCTGGCGGCAGGCTGGTAAAAGTGATACATTATTTAATGAGTTTGTTTACAATGACAAAAGGTAATTAAAGATTATATAAAACGAACTCAACCTATACAATTTAAAAGAGGTGTAATGATTGGGAAACAAGCATCCCGTGGGTATATTTGATTCGGGTGTCGGAGGACTGACCGTTGTAAAAGCTTTTCTGGAACAGCTTCCCGGGGAGGATTTTATCTATTTGGGCGACACCGCCCATGTCCCCTACGGCAATAAGAGCGAGGCGCAGTTGCTGCAATACGCCCGTGATATAATGGCATATTTTCTGGAGAGAAAGGTTAAAGCCGTTCTGGTGGCTTGCGGCACACATTCCTCGGTAACCCTGCCGAAAATTCAATCTGATTATCCCGTACCCATGGTGGGGATGGTCAGGGCCGGCGCACGGGCTGCCTGTCAGAGCACTTTGAGCAAACGGGTAGGGGTGCTGGCTACGCAGGCCACGGTGAACAGCCGGGCTTACCGTACAGCTATTCAAGATATCGATCCAAACTGCCGGGTTTTTGAAGTGGCTTGCCCGCTCTTTGTGCCGCTGGTAGAAGAGGGCATACTCACCGGCGAAGAGCCCATGGCTGCCGCTAAAGAATACCTGTCGCCGCTGCTGCAGGAGCACATCGACACCCTGGTATTGGGATGCACTCACTATCCATTTCTCAAACAGGTTTTGGCTGATTTAATTGGCGAAGTCGTCTTGCTTGATCCGGCTGTCGAGGCGGTTGCAGAGATGAAAGCCATTTTGACCGGCCACAATCTGCTGCAAAGTGCCGAAAACCAGTCCCGTTCCGAGTTCCTGGTCAGCGGAAATGACCGGTCCTTTTACCGTGTAGGAAAACGGTTGTTGGGAAAGGTTATTGATGAGGTCAAAAGCATAACCCTGGCCCATTGTTGATCGGTTCGGGAGAAAGTTATGGAATTACGAGTAATAGGATGCTGGGCGCCTTATCCCCAAACCGGTGAAGCCTGCAGCGGATATCTGATAAAAGAGGGCAAGACTACCTGCCTGGTGGATTGCGGACATGGGGTGATGTCCTGCCTGGGAAAACACATCGATCCTTTTGAAATAAACCTGGTGGTGATCAGCCATTTTCATCCTGATCATTACGTTGATCTCCACGCATTCCGTCATTTGATTCGGGGCGGTCGATTGCAGGGTAAATCCGCCGGGCCTGTGGATTTATACATCCCTGATCAGCCTCGGGATCAATTCGAATACTGGCAATCAGTTCCCGAGTTTACGGTCTATCCTATACATCCTCGGCAGAAGGTATCTCATGATGAGTTGAATATAGAATTTTATCCGGTTTCCCATCCCTTGCCGACTTACGGCCTGAAGTGCCGGGCGGGAAAGTCAAGTCTGTTCTACAGCAGCGACGCTGCTGCCAGTGATGAGATGTGGGAAAATGCCCGGGAGACGGACATCCTTCTGGGCGAGGCCTCCTTCCTGGCGGCAGATGGCGAGTTGGCACACCGGTTGGGACACATGACCACCTCGGATCTGGCTCGAGGCGCCTTGCGTGCCCGACCCGGGATTCTGGTGGCTACTCATTTGTGGCCGGGTTTTGACAGGTCGGTATTGTTCGGGGAAATACAGTCAGTCTATTCCGGCCAGGTGATCATGGCTTATTGTGGATTGAAAATCAGTATTTAAGGTTCATGAAAAGGGGAGAATATGCGCGAAATACATTGTGATCAGATAACAGCCGCAGTAAGGGAATGCGTTCTCAAGGCCAATGTGGAGCTTCCCCCGGATATTAGAGAGGCTTTAAACCAGGCTTATAATCGGGAAGACAGTTCCCGGGCCCGCCAGATTCTGAAAATTTTGCTGACTAATGCCGAAATGGCTGAAGAGAAGAAAATGGCCATATGTCAGGATACCGGCCTGGTGGCGGTCAACATTGATATGGGCCAGGAGGTGCATGTGGTGGGCGGCGACATCAACCAGGCCGTCAATGAGGGCGTACGCCAGGGCTACCGGGATGGATATTTCCGCAAATCGGTGGTGAGTGATCCTTTGCAGCGCATTAACAGCGGAGACAATACCCCCGCGATTATCCATTATCAACTTTTGCCAGGCGATCATTTCAATATCACTGTACTGCCGAAAGGGGCCGGCAGTGAAAATATGGGGCAGCTCACCATGCTTAAACCGGCGCAGGGTTTGGACGGGATGCGCGATTTTGTGGTCAGGGTGGTTAAGGAGGCCGGGGCCAATGCCTGCCCTCCGTTAATTGTGGGGGTGGGCATAGGAGGTAATATGGAGATGGCCGCCTATTTAGCTAAAAAGGCCCTGCTCAGGCCAGTGGATGAACGCCATCACCGTGCGGATCTGGCTGTCCTGGAAAGCGAATTGCTGGAGGCAATAAACCGGCTCGGGTTCGGCCCCCAGGGAATGGGCGGGCAGACCAGCGCCCTGGCGGTCAATATCGAAACCTATCCGACTCATATCGCTTGCTTGCCGGTAGCGGTGAGCCTGGGCTGCCACGCCACCAGGCGCAGCAGCTGCACATTATAAACAGTGATCTGAAATGGCGGAGGAGTGTGTTTTGTGAAGAGATTGCGGGCTCCCTTGACGGAAAATGCGGTACAGAGTCTCCGGGTCGGTGATGAAATACTGATTGACGGCTATATTTACGCCGCCCGGGATGCGGCCCATAAAAGAATGATCGAAGCCATTGTTTTGGGACAGGACTTGCCGTTTGATCCTCGGGGACAAATTATTTATTATGTGGGGCCGTGTCCGGCACCCCCGGGAAAGGTGATCGGTTCAGCCGGGCCCACCACCAGCGGGCGCATGGACGCTTATACCCCTGCCTTGTTAGAGCGCGGCTTGCGGGGCATGATAGGCAAGGGCGACCGCAGCCAGGCGGTGGTGGAAGCCATGCAGCGCTTTGGCGCGGTATACCTGGCCGCCGTAGGCGGGGCCGGGGTTTACCTGGCCGAGCGCATTGTTTCCGCTCAAACCGTGGCTTATCCGGAGCTGGGACCGGAAGCCCTGTTAAGACTGGAGGTGCGGTCGTTCCCGTGTATCGTGGCTATTGACTCATATGGTGATAATATATACCAAGAGGTGAGGAACAGGGTCAACTCTCAATATTACAAGGAGGAAGAAAATGACCAGAACAAACGACCGGCGCAATGATCAACTCAGGCCGATAAACATGATTCCCGGGTATGTTAAACATCCGGATGGGTCGGTGTTAATCTCCACCGGCGACACCCGGGTAATCTGTACAGCCATGGTGGAGGATAAAGTGCCTCCTTTCTTAAAGGGTGGCGGTAAAGGCTGGATAACCGCAGAATACTCACTCTTGCCAAGCTCCACTTTGACCCGTACCCACCGCGAAGCGGCTCGCGGCAAGATCGGGGGCCGTACTCACGAGATTCAAAGGCTGATCGGCCGGTCTTTACGGGCCGTGGTCGACTTGAGCAAGCTGGGCGAGAAAACCGTGTGGATTGATTGCGACGTGATTCAAGCCGACGGCGGAACCAGGACAGCATCTATCACCGGAGGGTTTGCGGCCCTGGCCCTGGCTATGCAAAAATGTCTTGACCAGGGCGTTATCAAGGAATGGCCTATTGTGGACCATGTGGCCGCGATCAGTGTAGGGATGGTTGACAGCCAGCTGATGCTGGACCTTGAATATGTGGAGGATTCCCGGGCTGAGGTAGACATGAATGTAGTTATGACCGGAAGCGGCGATTTTATAGAAGTTCAAGGGACTGCGGAAGGCAAACCCTACAGCCGCACTGATCTCGATGAAATGCTTAGTCTGGCCTGGGGGGGAATCGAGGAACTCATCGCCATGCAAAAGCATATATTGGGGGCATAAGTGTGAAAAAAATGCTCATTTTAGCTACCCGTAACCAGCACAAACAACGTGAGTTGGAAGAATTGCTGGCGCCTCTGGGGTTTGAGGTGAAAAGCCTGGCCGATTTTCCGGATTTTCCTGAAGTCGAAGAGGATGGCCGGAGCTTTGAAGAAAATGCTGCCAAAAAAGCCCGGATCACCGCTATGTACACTGGTTTGACCAGCCTGGCCGATGACTCCGGCCTGGAGGTGGCAGCCCTGGGGGGACAGCCCGGAATCTATTCAGCTCGCTTTGCTGGTGAGCAGGGTAATGACGAGGCCAACAACCGGAAACTGTTAAGACTGATGAAAGAATTCCCGGCAAAACAGCGCCAGGCTCGCTTCGTATGTGTGGTGGCGGTAAGCGGCCCCGATGGGGAGACCCAAACCGTAATGGGAGTATGCGACGGCCAGATTGCGTTCGAACCCGAGGGCGCCGCGGGCTTCGGCTATGATCCTCTTTTTATTCCCGCGGGCTATACCCGAACTTTTGCAGAGTTGAGCGCGGAAGAAAAGAACCTTATCAGTCACCGGGCACAGGCCTTGAAAAAACTGCCGGGCTTGCTTGCCAGCCAAGCCTAGGCTATATAAGGGAGGCCATCCAGTGAGGATTGCGGTAATCGGTGATACTCACGGTCGTATTACCGGTATATGCAGGGCTCTGGCTAAAAACCCGCCTGATCATCTCATCCACACCGGGGATTTTTACGCTGATGCCTGCAAAATAGCTGAGACATTAAACCGGCCTTTCCATGCCGTAAGCGGTAATTGTGACGCCAAAAAAGACGGACCTGCCGAACTGCTCCTGAAGTTGGCCGGCAGGCGGATATATGTAGTGCACGGCCATCAATACGGGGTTAAAAAGAATTTGAATAACATTTATTATCGCGGCCAGGAGATGGAAGCCGATATAGTCATATTCGGGCACACCCATGTACCGTTTTGCGAAAAGCTCGGCGAGTTGTGGCTGCTTAACCCCGGCAGCGCTTCACGGCCCCGGCTCACCAAACTGGGCCGGTACATTTGTCTCAATGTTGAGGAGCAAGCAATCAACCCTGAGATATGCAAGATAAAGCCTTAAACGGAGAAAATAATGGTTACAGTCCGAAACGATTAGGGGATGGAATTGATGTATGATATTATAATCATCGGTGCGGGGCCGGGGGGTTATGTAGCTGCCATCAGGGCCCGGCAATTGGGCCTAAAGGTGCTGCTGATAGAGAAGGCGCAGGTGGGCGGCACTTGTTTGAACCGGGGCTGCATACCTACCAAAGCCTATCATAAAGATGCGCACTTTATCAAAGACCTGGCCAAAAGCCCGCAGTTTGGAGTCACCCTTTCCGGCTGGCAATTCAGCCTGGCTCAGGCCTGGGAAAACAAGCAAAAGGTGGTCGAGACCCTGGTTGCGGGAATACGACGCCTTTTGCAGGCCTATGGAATTGAGGTCCTGCAGGCTCAGGCCGGCCTGGTGGACGGCCACACGGTTTTGGCGGACGGGGTCCAGCATCACGGCAGGTTTATTCTGCTGGCGACCGGCTCAATACCGGCGGTTTTGGATGTTCCGGGAATGGACTTGCCCGGGGTTATGAATAGTGATGAAATCCTGGATCTCCAAGAGCTCCCGGCGAGAATGGTCATTATCGGCGGCGGGGTGATCGGGCTGGAGTTTGCGAGTATATTCCAGTCCTTTGGCAGTCAGGTTACGGTTATCGAGTACCTTCCAGCACTGCTCAATACTCTGGATGAGGAATTGGGCAAACGCCTCGGGGTTTTTCTGAAAAGGCAGGGCATTCATGTTATGACCTCAACCGGGGTGCAAAAGATTGAGCTTGAGAAGGACGGCCTCTTAGTCAAGGCGGAAGGCAAAAAAGGCGCTGTTCAGGTGGAAAGCGACGCGGTTCTGGTTGCTGCCGGGCGGCTGCCTTTCACAGCAGGGCTTAATCTGGATCGAGCCGGTATCAAAACCGGGCCCAAGGGCTTTGTTCAGGTCGATCATACCTATAAAACTTCTCTGCACAATGTATATGCCATCGGGGATGTGATCGGGGGACAGATGCTGGCCCATGTAGCCTCGGAAGAGGGGATTGCGGCGGTTGAATCCATGGCCGGAATAAGAAGCCGTTCTGCCAGCCCGCTGGTACCCTCATGCGTATTCACTATCCCGGAGATAGCCTCGGTGGGCCTCAGTGAACAACAGGCCAAAGAACGGGGCATGAAGTACCGCAGCGGCAAGTTCCAGTTTGCTGCCAACGGGAAAGCCCTGACCATGGCGGAGAGCGATGGCGTAGTTAAAGTCCTGGTGGATGAAGACGATGTAATTATCGGGGTTCATATTATAGGGCCCCATGCCAGCGATCTCATTATGGAGGGTCTGGCTCTGATGGAGCAAGGGGCTACCCGGGGACAGGCCGTCGATATGATCCATCCCCACCCCACCTTGAGTGAAGCCCTGCGGGAGGCTATTCTGGACGCCGGCGGGGAAGCCATACACCTGGCGCCTGCCAGGAAATAAAAGCGATTTAGAGGAGAGCTATCAATGCTGCAGATCATTAATCCCTCACGTGACCCTTATTTCAATATGGCCCTGGAGGATTATCTGGTCCATTCAGATATTAAAGAAGACCTCTTCGTACTGTGGCAGAACCGGCCTACAGTAGTGGTGGGCAGGCATCAGAACAGCCATGCGGAAATCAACCTGCCCTATGTGCGTGAAAAGGGCATCGCCGTGGTGCGGCGCCTATCAGGCGGGGGCGCGGTGTATCATGATGAGGGCAATCTCAACTTCACCTTTATCACTGCAGCTTCGGGAATGAAACTGGATTTTGCCGCCTTTACCGTTCCGGTTATCGAGGCGTTGCATCAATTGGGGGTGCCGGCTGTGCATACCGGCCGCAATGACATCGTTATCAAGGGACGCAAGTTTTCGGGCAATGCCCAGTATCGCTTCAAGGACCGCCTCATGCACCATGGCACTATATTATTCGATTCTAACCTGGAGGATGTGAGCCAGGCCCTGCAGGCCGATGAAAGCAAGACCATCGCCAGGGGCATAGCCTCAGTGCGCAGCCGGGTGACTAACATAGCCGAGCATTTAGATCTGCCTTTATCGTTAGAGGAATTTAAAAATATGCTGGTTGACAATATACTCCGTCACAGTAGTTTTAGCCGGCAAAGAGAGCTGAACCATTTGGAAACAGCGGCAGTAGAAGCCTTGCGGGACAGCAAATATACCAGCTGGGATTGGAATTACGGCCATTCCCCGCAATTCAGCCAGCGCAGAAAAGCCCAGTTCCCCTGGGGGAGTATGGAGGCCCTGTTGTTGGTCAAGCAGGGGAAAGTGGCCATATGCAGATTTTTCGGGGACTTTTTTACCATTGCAGATCTATCCATTCTGGAAAACGCCTTGCTGGGCAGGCCCTTGCAGGAAGAAGCTGTCGGGGAGGTCTTAGCGGCTCTTGACCCCGGCGCCATCATCCCCGGTGCCAGTGTAGAGCAGATCATGAGTCTTCTGATCGAATAGTTATCATTTATTTATATTTGGTTCCGGGTGATCCCTTCAACACCGGAATCTTTCATTTTCAGAGCCTCGGTTATGGTCATACAGCTCTTATCAGATCCGGGACTCGGAGAGGTTGTTTATCCTTCATTGTTGCAGGATATTGTCCAGGGACTGCTTTGCGCTCAAGGCCCCGGCAAAAAGATCTCCTGTCTGCTTGAGGCGTTGAGGGATACTTAAGATGTCGAAATCTTCGGGTTTGACCTGGCGGATTTCTTCCCGGCGCAGCAGCGCGGATACGGTAGCCTGAGGACGCGGGCGGACGCTTCATCGGTTGGGAAACGAGCCGGGCATTCATGAAGTCTTGGCCTTTGCCGCCGGTTTTTGTTTCTTTTTTCTCACTTTGGAGGCCGTTTCCTTACCGTCAGGGTGACGGTCCTCTTGAGAGAGTTTTACGCTTTCGCGCAGGGCCTCCATCAAATCCACAATGTTGCTGGGCTGAGCCGGCCGATCCGGGGTTACCAGTTCTTGATCGTTTACCTTGGCAGTGATCAGCTCCCATAAAGCCTGGCGATAGTCATCCTGATATTTATCTGGGTCAAAATGGGAGGAAAGGTTTTCTATCAGACTCACTGCCATCTTAACCTCGTTTTCGTGCAAGAGATCTTCGTTGACTCCCGGGGACAGGGACTGAACACTTCTGATTTCGTCGGGATAAAAGATGGTTTCCATGACCAGCCATTGATCTTTTACGCGCAATACCGCCAGGGCAGATTTGCTGCGGATTACCACTTTGGCTATCGCTATCCTGCCGGTTTCCCTCATGGCCTTCACCAAAAGGGCATACGCCTTCTCGCCGCCGGGGCTGGCCTGTAAATAATAACTCTTATCGTAATAAATGGGGTCCACCTCAGACAATTCCACAAAATCCAGGATATCCACCGTCTTGGTATTGACTGCAGGGATGCGTTCCAAGTCCTCATCGGCAATCACCACATAACTGCCTTTGTGATATTCATAGCCGCGCACGATATCATTGCTGCTGATTTCCTTTTCGCAGCGCGGACAGTACTTGTGATATTCCACCGGCCCCAGGCATTCCTTGTGCAGAAACTTAAACTTGATATCTTTATGCTCGGTGGCGGCATACATGTTGACCGGGATGTTGACCAGCCCGAAACTGACCGCGCCTTTCCATAGAGTTTTCATGTCTATCACCCATCCTTTGCTGATATCTTTAGCATTCATAAGCAGGCGGGTAATTATGCTTGACGGACAAAAATCAAACTAGTTGGTAGGCAGTATATTGTCATCAGGAAAATTTTAAGTTATATTGGTCGAGGGTTGATATAGCTGTTTTATAGAGGGGAAGGGATGTTACACATGGGTATATTACCGGATTATATTGGGGTATCAGCTTTTGGTCTCAAAATGGGAGTCATTGTTCCCGGCAGCGATGTGGTATCGATGGTAGGCGAAGTCCTAAGTAAATGCGCCCGGGACGGTTTTCTGGATGATGGTGATACGGTGTGTGTGACTGAATCGGTAGTAGCGCGAGCACAGAATAACTATGTAACTACAGACGATATCGCCGAAGAGGTCAGGAAGAAGTTGCAAGTCGGGCCTCAAGGGCGGATCGGGGTTTTATTCCCCATACTCAGCCGCAACCGGTTTTCCTTGGTTTTAAAGGGGCTGGCCGCCGCCGTTCCTCAGGGAGAAGTAGTGATACAATTATCCTATCCCACTGACGAAGTAGGCAACCAGCTGTTGCCGTTTGATTTCCATGAAACCCTGGGCAAGTGCGAAGGCGATACGATTCTTCTTGAAGATATTGGAGAGGAGCGCTTTCTGCATCCCATCACCCAGGTTGATTACATCGCATTATACGAGCAAATCGTCAATGAACAGGGAGCGGCCTGCCAAATGATCCTGTGCAATGACCCTGCTCATCTGGCCGGTTATGAATTGGACGGAGTGGTCGTAGCCAATATCCATAACCGCTTTCGTACCAGAGCCAAACTGGATGCCAAAGGGGTTAATTGCATAACGCTGCAGGACATCTGCAACAGCGGTCCCAAGAGCTGGTCAGAATGGGGCGTATTAGGGAGCAATCTCTCTTCCGGAGACAAGCTGAAGCTGGCTCCGCGCGACTGCGACCGGTTAGCAGACCAGATTCAGAAGCGGGTTCAGCAAGATCTGAACAAAAATGTGGAAGTCATCATATACGGGGACGGGGCTTACTGTGATCCCTCCACCGGGATCTACGAACTGGCCGACCCTCAGCCCGCCTTCGGAATGACCGCGGGCTTGCGCGGCAAATATCGCGAGGGGCTGAAGTATAAATATCTGGTGGATAAAATGCTGGATGAAGGCTACGATATTGAGACAATCGCCCAGCATATTCATGCTCGCAAAGATGAACAGCTGGACCGCAGCAGCATAGAAACCGAGGGTACAACTCCCAGAAAATCCGAGGATCTGTTATCAAGTCTGGCGGATCTGGTCAGCGGATCGGCTGATGCCGGAACGCCTTGTATACTAATCAAAGGATTTCTGCAAAAATGATAAGACACTCATAATATAAGATAAGGCCGTTTCCCGGATTCCAGCGGGGAACGGCTTTTTTGGTGCGCCGCGTGCCCAGATAAGCACGCACTGTCCAGCCGGTGCAGTTAGGTTATAAAGTATACAGTTAGGATCATCTTTATGTTTAGTTGTCGAAACAGTCTTGCACACACGATACTTGCCTTGCCGGTAATTATATTGTTCAGGATATAAATAGATACTGAATCCTTTAGATTCTTGTGGCAAAACAGTAACTCGTGAGTGTGTAAAATAAATTGTGGTGCGGCCGGGAAATGGCATATTGTTTAGCAGGTGGAACCCCTGCCTGGCAAACCCTGAGTCGGGGAGCCAGTAGCGAGTCTTGGAGCAGTATGAGTAATCATACTGTTTAAGCGTAGACAGTCAGGTAATAGGCCCGAAGCCCTTAAAGGCGAGTGATTGAGCCTCGAAAAGTTTACAAACACGGGAAGGTCGACCGGGTCACAAACCGGGAAGACAGGATTGCTCCAGGCGCTAATGACGAGCATGGCGCAACTTCCCCGGGGTCGAAGAGCCGGGCATGTTACACAATGACAATATGGCAACCCGGGAGACCCTGCTAGCCCTTGCCTAGGCAAGTATGGCGTACAACCGATAAAAAGGAAGGAACCCAAATGGCAAGCAGGGAGTCGGATAGCTGAATAGTACTGATGAAAACGGGTAATTCCGGACGAGGGAAGGCAGCTACACACAGTCGACCTTGTTAGGGAAACATTTACTACACACAGGGGTAGATTATAAATGGAAACAAAACTAGCAAGGATAGCGGAAATAGCAAAGCAGAGGCCCAAAGAAGAGTTCACCTCACTGTACCACCTTATGAATCCCATGATGCTCAAAGAATGCCACTGCCAACTGGCGGGTAACAAGTCAGCCGGAATTGACGGAGTGACTAAGAGAGAATACTCAGCCGATCTGGATAGCAACATCGAAGGGCTTGTTCAAAGGCTAAGGACACACAGCTATAAACCGAAGCCTGCGAAAAGGACATACATACCCAAAGCTGGAGGCAAAGAAATGCGTCCATTGGGTATACCTGCGCATGAGGACAAGATCGTTCAGATGGGACTATCAAAGATATTAACGGCGATTTACGAGCAGGATTTTCTCCCTGTTTCCTACGGTTTTAGGCCGGGTAGAGGATGTCATGATGCTCTTAGAGAACTGAACAAGACCATTGTTGAAGGCAAGATTAATTATGTTGTCGATGCCGATATAAAGGGATTCTTCAACAATATCAACCATGAATGGATGAACAAATTCGTTGCCTTAAGGATAATTTCCGCCAGTTTGTCTTTATTTATTGGTTTTAATAAATAATCATAAGGATGGACCATAAATGAATCCAAGGCATATTTACTATAGCCGGTTATAAACACAAACACTGTATTAGGACTCACTGACGAAATCATTTCTGCGGTTTGGATTCCATCAAACCTATCTTCAGGTTTCAGTTCAATATCCAAAAGTGCAATGTCCGGCATGTGTTTTTTTGCAGCTTTGATTGCATCCTGTGAATTATTTACTGAAAAGACTGCATCCACCATAAAGTGATTACCTACGAAAGCCTCTAAGAATTCTAAAGTGTATCTTTCATCTTCTAAAATAAGAACAGTACTCATAAGCTGGCTTCCCTCTTACTTCAAGCATTTTGACAACTCTGTTCATAAAGAATGAATCATGTATTACAGTAAATGATATACTTGATTTTTAGGAAGAAACTGACACCAGCAATAACTAGAGATCAACGAAGATTTTGAAATAGGCACTTTGAAATTAAATAAACCAAATCCCACCTCTTCATTAAGCTTGTCTGAGGCACAAAAACCCTACTGCAAGATACAGTGGTATTGCATCCATCTTTTGCCCTCCGAATTATCTTCTGCTTAATTGTACGGGCCAGTTACTAACAATATTTTCGTTAAGAACAGCAATAATCCTGCATAATAATGACAAAATATCCAAATCCAGCATTAATTGTCCATTTATGTGTTTAATTTGCATAACGCGCCGCAACTTTTTCTTTATTATAGTTTATGGCGGCTGGTACATTGTTAAAACTAAATGGCAAATTAATGCAACATATGGACTTTTTATATAATTTGCCTTGAAATGATAAAAATGGGTGTTAGGATTGGAAAGTAGGAAGATAGATTAAATAATATTTTTGAAAGGGGGGTGATATACATGCTTTACTAAATTCCCGTAATTCCACTAGCCTATGAAGGATGGTATCGCCAAGGAAACTCTCAGTCAGATATCCGGGGAATGAGAAGTAACTATTATTGTAATGTTTGAAACAAATAATGAAATGGAGGGATAATTTTGAAAAAACGAATGATTTGTATGATTATTGTATTTTTATTCATTATGAGTTGCCCTAATCAAAGCTTTGCATTAAATGAAAGACCTGTAAATGTTGATTCAAAGGTTTTTCGGGAAATGTATAGTGATCAATTTGATCTCAATAATGAGATAGACATTAATAATTGTGAAAAGGTGCCTGATTATATTGAAAAAGTAATTGATGCACGATTAGATGTCGGTAAATCCCAATCTATTAAATCAACGTGGAATTTAAATATGGGGTTAGATACAACATATCTTTCAGCTAATGATGGTGATGCCTATTGCGATGTATGGGCCGGAAGTGAATCAGATGGGGATTATTTATATAATTGGGATACAGACCAGAATGTTAATTACGGGGGTTGGGCTGACGCTAAAACTTATCTGATTTCCACTTTTGGCAGCGGTGACCAATTTGAAGGTGCGGCTATCGCATGGGTAGGAAATGAATTCAAAGTTCTTGGTACACAAGCTGAAAGAACTTGCAGAGTCACTTTTTATGGAGATTATTCTGGACAAGTAAGCCACATGTCAGATGCTTTAGCAAGAAGTAAGATTATACTTAGAATTATTGATCGAAGTGACAGCAATAAAAAAATTATGGATGGGGTAATAAATACTAGTCCTTCCGGTACAATTAATCATTATGGTACTGTTACCTTAAAAAAAGATCATATTTATGAATTTCAAATGATGATCTGGACAGAAGGACATGTTGATGATCCATTGCCAAGTATTTATGCTAGTACTGCTCTTTCAAATTACTGGAGTGATGGACTGGAAGGATATGGATTAGATTATTCTGGTATAGAATTTGACTGGCAATAATATTTCAAAATGGCTATCTTATTTAGGGATAGCCTTCTTTTCTGGAAAATATTATAATAGTAATCTAATCTGATCAGCAAGATAGGTTGAAAGGGTGGCTATTGGTATGATAATGGGACCAAAAGCTCTTTTTAATGTATTAATTAAATTAATAGGCGTAATTACTATAGCTTATATTCTAATGGATCTAATGAATATATTAAGTGGTTTGGGTTATTCCGGATTATATTCCGCAAAGTCATTATATTTAATAATCATGTTTGTATTCGGCCTATATTTGCTTCAAAATGATAACTGGTTTTTTGTTATTGGAACTAAAACCACTAATTTATCATTTGCAACCGAATATACCATACAAAACATAGTGCTTCTTTGCCTAAAACTAATTGGTATAGTCTTAATGACGATACAATTTAGCTCCTTGTTGGACTTTATACAGTTTTATATTAGTACAGATTCTGTGGAACTAAGCTCGTCAATCTGGTTGATGACTATCAATATAGTATTACTATTATTGGGGTGTGCTTTATTAATATTGAATCCAATTAAAATTGATAATGAAGATAAGTAGTATTTTGCATTTCAAGATTTACCATGGGGCTTCCATCAGTCTCGTTTATGGTTGCCGGAAAGGTCTTCAGCATTTCATTGAAGATGCTGTCCGCGTGGCTGTTTCGGAGGTTGTGTGTTCCTGAAGTGTTATATTGCCAGTGGGAGAATCATATGAATGGAATTAAAAGAAACATCATTGGAGTATTCATATGTGCATTAATGTTGTTTGTGATAGGCTGTATTAATCAAATACCTGACGGAAAGACAGATGCTCAGCCTGATTTAACGAATGTATTAACCCGTGTTGAAATTGAAAGAGCACTAGGCGAAAGAGGATTTCACCCTGCAAAGACTATGGAAGATGATGGACGGAAAAGAAGCTTTGCTTTATGGTAAGGGCAAAAACTGGGAGGCGCAGGCATTTGTTGAATACTACCAGAATTGGTACGAAGATAAAGACGGTGGAATTCGCGCTGACCAATTATCCGAACAAAACCTAAAAGTCAGATATTGCGGGCCTCAAAAATGAAAAGCCCCAGTTAATACAGTATGAATATAAAAGCCCCGCTGGTACTGGAAGGGGATCTTTTCGGACTATATCCGCAGATAAAGATGGGTAAAGGTTAGGAGCATCGCAAGTGGTGGTTTTATACCGGATTCCAAGACTGTTTGTGCTCTAAATCTGGTATGGGGCAACAATAATGAAACGATTCATATGACACCCAAAACTAATTAAACAAGATGTGTAGGAAGACCGCACCTTCATTTTGAGCTTCCCGCCAGCTCATGATTTATATTTCCCAAGGTAATCTGGCATGTGAGATCAATAACAGAATTTGTCTATACAATGCTGCATAGGCAGGATTTTGCATATCAATGTCAAATATTCTTTGAAAAAGTACTCTTCGCAGGATCAAGATGAGGTGATACTATTTGAAAAAGGGTTTTTCACTGCTGGGACTACCGGTTATTGCCATTAAAGAGGGCAAAGAAGTGGGGCGGGTTATGGATCTTCTGGTGAACCCGCGCAGTCTCAAGCTGGAATTCTTTTTGGTGGGCCGACAAAGCAAATATATTGATCTGCGTTTACTGGATTTTCTGAAGGTGGTAGGGCTGGGCGAATATGCAGTCACTACCGAAAATGAACAGGAACTGCATCAGATAGATGAAGTTCCGGCCGTCAGAAGCTGCCTGGAGGCCAGTATCGACATTATGGATAAAATGGTCCTGACCCGCAGCGGCAACCTGGAAGGCGTGATTGAGGACATATTTATTGACGAGCCCAGCGGTGCCATTGTGCAACTGGATTATAAGAACCTGCGCAACAATATGCAATTACAGAGCATCGCCAGCCAGGATATCATCAGTTTGGGCCAGGATGTGCTGATTATCAAAGAACGCCAGCAGGTACAGGGCAAAGGCCGCTCCTCTGTGACCGCTTTAACCACCCCTTCGTCATCTCATAAAAAACAAGGAGCGGTGCTTTTTAAACAAAAACAACGTCAATTTTTGATGGGCAAAGAAGTACAAAAGGATATTAAAGACCATAAAAACCAGGTGATTATTCCCAAGGGTACGGTGGTTACGGGAGAGGTTTTGGATGTGGCCGAAGGCCACGACCGCTTCGTGGAACTGACCCAGTGGGCCCGCTGATCCAGTATGTTATGAGCCTTAAAGCTTTTGATATGTTATAATTAGGTTCAGTTCCGATGACGGGAGGATAGTGTTATGGATGAATTGATCAAAATCGTTAAAATGGAAACGATGAGGACCTTTTTATGGGTATTTATTTCATCCGCGGTGGCCATGGCGGTATACTATTTAGTATGGTAAATGATACGATAACGAAAACGGGAGGATAGCAGAGTATGCTCCCGTTTTTTTGATGTGTTTTTTACCGGAAAACATTTGACATGGCCCAATATTTAACATATACTAATTTAAAGCAAACATACCCAAGGGGGGTATAGAAATGTCTGAAGATAAAGAAAGGGTCAGCCAGGATCTATTAACGAGACTGCGACGGATTGAGGGACAAGTAAGAGGTTTGCAGAGGATGATCGAAGAAGAGACTGAATGTGGCCAGATTCTTAACCAGGTGGCAGCAGTGCGATCAGCTCTGAACAAAGTAGGGATGATTATGTTTCAGCATCACTCCCGGGAGTGTATTGCCAAAGCCGTCGGCCAGGAAGGGCAACAGGAAAGAATTGATGAGATAGTTACCCTGATGGGCAGACTAATTAAATAAGGCATAAGGAGGATATGCAATGGCTAATGTGATCAATTTAGATGACAACAATTTTGAAAAGGAAGTTGTTCAATCCGGGCTTCCGGTTCTGGTGGATTTTTGGGCGCCATGGTGCGGCCCCTGCCGTATGGTGGGACCTATTGTCGAAGAATTGGCCCTGGATAATCAAGGCCGCATACAGGTGGCTAAACTGAATGTGGATGAGAACCAGGTTTTGTCCAGCCGCTTCAACGTCCGTAGTATCCCCACTCTGTTGTTTTTCAAGAACGGCCAGGAGATAAAAAGGATTGTGGGCGCGCAAGGTAAAGCACAACTGCAGAAGATCGTTGATGAAGTCCTGGGCTAAATAAAAATGGCAAGATATAGATTTCACTCGGGGTGTCAGCAAATCAGGCCTGACACCCATTTTGGTCTTCTAAAAGGGATAGTATATCCGCTTTGCTGAGGCTTTTCTGGCCCGCCTCCAGGCAGTCCAAGAGACGACTGATGATATCTTTAATCAGATATCCCTCGGTTTCAGGCTGTTCTTCATAAGTGCAGCGGCAGTCATCTTCAGTTCCCTCCAGATACTGGCAGCCGCGGCATATCATGCCTAAAACCGGGTGCTGCTGCATGGGACAATAATTAAAATAACTCAAATCAAGCATATCCAAACCTCCCTCTAAGTCTTCTTACCGTCTTTGCCCTGGCCCAGCTGATGCATAAATGCTTTGACGACTGCCTCATAACCCTGGTCTCCGGGGTGGTAATACTTGCTGCCCAGGTATTCGGCCGGCAGATAGTCCTGAGCCACATAACCTCCATAATCATGCGGGTATTTGTAGCCCCGGCCTTTGCCCAGACAGGATGACGCCTTGGAGTGAGAGGTATCGCCCAGATGTGGAGGAACATTGACAGCGGGACCTCTGCGTATGGATGCTATGGCATTGTCAATGGCTGCTTTGCTGGAATTGCTTTTAGGCGCGGTGGCCAGATACAAGGTTGCTTCAGCCAGAGGTATCCTTCCTTCAGGCATGCCGATAAACTCAACCGCCGCCGCCGCCGCTTGAGCCAGAGGCAAAGCATGGGGGTCAGCCAGGCCGATGTCCTCAGCCGCATGTATTACCAGACGGCGGGCGATATATACCGGGTCTTCACCGCCTTCCAGCATGCTGGCCAGCCAGAATATAGCCGCATCCGGGTCAGAGCCGCGAATACTTTTGATGAAAGCTGAGATACTGTCATAATGCAGGTCGCCGCGCTTGTCATATTGAAGGCGGGGCCGGTCCACCACCAGGGCGACATCCGCTTCAGACAGATGCAAGGGCCGGCTGGTGTCACTGGAATTGGTCAGGGTCTCCAGAATATTCAAGGCAGTGCGGGCATCCCCTTTGGCATGCTCAACAATAAGCCGCCTGGCCTTGTCATCGAGGCTTATCCCGTATTTACCCAGACCCCGCTCGGAATCAAACAAAGCGCGGTTGGTGATCTTATTTATGGCGTCTTCATCCAGTCCTTTCATAACATAGAGTCTTACCCGGGATAAAAGCGCATTGTTGATCTCATAGAGGGGGTTTTCGGTGGTGGCGCCTATTAAAATGATCGTGCCTTCCTCAACGATTGGCAGCAATACATCCTGTTGAGATTTGTTAAAACGATGCACCTCATCTACAAAGAGAATGGTTTTCTGCTGATAGTATTTTAACCGCGCGGCCGCATCCGCGCCCATCTTTCTTATGTCAGTCACCCCTGCGGCTACGGCCTGCAGCTGTACGAAGGCGGCTTTGGTATGCTCGGCGATGATCCGGGCCAGGCTGGTTTTACCGATGCCGGGCGGACCGTAAAGGATCATGGAGGTCAGGGCATCCTGCTCGATGAGCCGGCGCAGCACCGAGCCTTTAGCCAGGAGATGATCTTGACCCACTATCTCATCCAGAGTACGGGGCCGCATACGAAAAGCCAATGGCCCTTGCCGGCCTCCCTGGGATTCCAAGTTAATGTCGAATAAATTCATACGATTCCTTCCTTAGGGTTTTCTAAATAAATCTTAGGCTCAAAATGGTCCGGCCTGCAATCATAATTTGACCATCTATATCAACTAGTATAATGTGGTATTGTATTTTGCCATAGTAATCAAGGCTTGAAACATAATGAAATCAGGAGCTGACGCCAATGAGAACCGGGGTCTTTCTCAGCGGAGGTGTGGACAGTGCCGTAGCCGCTTTATTGTTAATGCAGAGCGGTCATGAGGTCCTGGGCATCACCATGGTAAATTGGAACCCCGACATAACCCACAAGGCCGTACAGATAGCAAAATTTTTGGGTATCACTCATCATGTGGTTGACTTGAGAAGTCGATTTCAGGAAGAGGTCATAGGTTATTTCTGTGACACCTACCAGAGGGGGGCTACCCCCAATCCCTGTATTCGCTGCAACTCGGTGATTAAATTCGGGGCCCTCCTGCAATACGCCTTGGAGCAGGGCTGTGACAAGATTGCCACCGGGCATTACGCCCGGATAAAATACGACGCCGCAGCCGGTTTATACAGCCTTCACCAGGGCCTGGACCGCAGCAAAGACCAGAGCTATTTCCTTTACCGGCTGAACCAGGCGCAATTAGCTCGAATCTTGTTTCCGCTGGGCGAATTGTCCAAGCAAGAGGTTTGGCGGCTGGCCGAAGAACACGGTATTCCCATCATAAAAGGCCAGGAAAGCCAGGAAATCTGCTTTATTGAGGGGGACTACCGGGACTTCCTGGCGGAACGAGTGCATAATGAGCCCGGAGAGATTCAGGACCTGCACGGAAACGTTATAGGCCGGCACCGGGGGCTGCCCTATTACACCGTCGGACAGCGGCGCGGTCTGGGGATTGCCGCAGCCCAACCGTTGTATATCGTGGATTTAATAAGTGAACAGAACCGCATCATCGCCGGTCCGGAAGAGAAGCTGTATCAACGGGCTCTGTCTGCCGGTGATGTGAACTTTATTCGTGGTGAGCGGCCCCCTTTGCCCCTGGAAGTTGAGGCCAAGATCCGCTACCGGGCGCCCCTGAGCAAAGCCGTGGTTTATCCGCAGCAAGACGGGGTTAGGGTCGAGTTCGCTGAACCACAGCGGGCCATAACCAAAGGCCAGTCAGTGGTCTTCTACTGCCAGGATCAAGTTTTGGGCGGAGGCATAATCGAAAAGGGATTGAAGTCATGAGGCGATGATTTCAGCCGTTAAGCCCGGTTGAGGTGTCTATGCAGGCCTCAGACAAAGGGGTGAGGCGGCCCGGAAGGAAAGCGTTGCCGTAATGGAAAAAAGTCCCGGGGAAACTAATGACGATAACAATCAGAAGTGAATAACAAATTGACTTAAAACAGTTATATCTGATTACACTGCGCCTTTTACGGCGCATTTTTTTTGCTCTGCCGGGCAAGCTAAACACAATACAACAAGGGGGCCAGCTGACTTGAAGTTGCGCAACATATTGAGCCTGCCGGTATTTTATGAACCCACCGCAACTGTAATCGGTTCAGTTAAAGAGGTGGTAGTCGATGATAGTTACCGGATAGACTATCTGATCATAAACACCAACGAAAGTGAAGTGCGTATGATCCCCAGCCCTTGTTTTGTATTAGGCCAGCATGCTGTGCTGATTCATGACATGGCCAGTATCAAACCATGCCCGGCAAGGGAAGAATCTACCGTATACGAAAAAAAAGTGGGAGATGTTATATACGATGAACAGGGCCGGGAAGTCGGTGCGGTCAGTGACTTCATAATCTCTGCGCAGGATCACAGGGTTTGGGGGGTTGAGGTTTACAGCGGGGCTTTGAATGATATACTGCAGGGCCGCTGCGAAATCCCACTGGACCAGGTGACCTGGAAGAGTATAACAAGTGCGGTCATTGAATCGGAAAGGAGAGCTTAACCATGACATTGAGATGCCCAGCTTGTGGCGGTCTGCAGGTAGGCAAGGTAGGAAGCGACCAGTTTTACTGTTGGAATTGCTATCTGGAATTCAACTTTCAAAAAGGCC